>Ga0310811_10000181_pt1 | contig 91440 bp, 123 predicted proteins | sample YCmetagenome_FD_207642 | JGI IMG/M metagenome (GOLD analysis project Ga0310811, IMG submission 207642) | Soil microbial communities from experimental microcosm in Duke University, North Carolina, United States - YC | ecosystem: Engineered > Artificial ecosystem > Soil microcosm > Unclassified ... | reverse complement strand
CACGTCTGCCGGTTGCCTGGGATCTTTGACGTGAGCGCTGACACGGTGGTGCGTTGCGTCGAGTGTGACACGCACTGGATCCTGCGAGGCACGACGTTGTGGCGAGTCCGAGGGTGGCGACCGGCAAGGAAGCGAGAGGTCGAGGCAGCTCGACGAACTTGACGGTAGCTGTTTACAATCATGACAGCTGTGGTAAGCTGTCACAGACCGAGGAGAGTGAGTGATGAACCGACGTACCGTGACTGCCAAGGCCGCGTATTGGCTGGCGGGTCAACTGAGTCGAGTCAAGACCTACCAGCGGTTCTACGAGTTCGAGGGCTTTCTCGAGAACGAGAACGAGGACGGGACCTACGTGCTCCCGGAACCACGCGACGCTGGGCGGCGCTGGTTCCAATGCCAGTGGTCCACGAACCTCATGCTGTGGTCCAGTCACCATGACCCAGATCACTGGGACCACTGGGCCCTGGATCACACCACCTGTGAGCACGAGAACCGAGAGATCGTTCGGTGTGAGAGTTGCGGGGGCTGGGTCTGCCCCTGGGATCAACGAGACAGCGAGGAGAGTGAGGAGAGTGAGCAAGGTGAGACGAGGGAAGCAGACGCCCGTACCTCCCTGGGAGACAGCGCCGGTGACGTTGTCACCGGTGATACCGGACCCGGTGAGTGACAAGCGAGTGGACGCGGCCAACCAGGCAGCAGAGCGACTCGAGGCTGCGACTCGAGAAGCCCGGGGCATGTTGAAGGACCTCGAGACCGCGGTCAAGGCCACGCAGAAACGAGCAGACGAGGCCCTGGAGACCGGGAACGCGCTGGTGGCTACGTTCCAAGAGATGGCCCTGTCTCACGTGGACGGGCTGATCGCGGAGTGCCTGGAGGCGGCCCTGACACAGCTGGCAGAGCAGACGGCCCGGGACATCGAGGTGTCATCTGCTCGGATCCGTGAGCAGTTCGATGAACTGGGTGACATCCTGCTGGGTCGTCACCCGAAGAGCGTGGGTCCCAACATGGACCACGTGGTAGAGAACCTGAGGGTCGAGGCAGCAGATCGAGCGATGAGCGTGCGTCAACTCATCAACGAGAAGCTCACCAACTTCCGCGGGATCGTAAACGGTGTTGACGACCCCTCACTGAGAGAGAAGTGACGTGATCCTGAAGAGAAAGACTCGCCGACAGTTGCGGCGTGAGTATGACGACGTGGCCCACGGGTTCGCCCTGGGCGTGCCCGTACTGGTCAGTGGGATCATCGTGATCGCGTTACTCATCTGGTTCATCCTCTGGTTGACCACGGCCAGCAGTAAGACCAGAGGTGACGCTGACGTGACTCGACAACACAACTCGGGTCAGAACCAGCTCGCGCAGAACGCGAAGCTCCTCACAGACAACGCGACCGTGACCACTGACCTGCAGCAGATCCAGGTCCTGGCAGCCAACGTGGTCACTGAGCAGGACCGCTTGGACCTGCAGGGGCTGCGTCAGAACTGCGTCAACGACGTGAACACCTACGACGCTGACGTGAAGAGCACCCTGGCTCAGAGCTACCTGCCCTCGAGTCTCCCTACCTCGTACAGCGCCACGTTGTGTCAGGTCTCCTAGAGAAGAATGAGAAGATGAGTGACCTTCGAGTGAAGAGGCGGCGTCGCCTCGTCAGCATCGTCGGACTCGGTGTCGTGGTCGCGGTCGTTGGCAGCACCGCGGCAGCGTGCACTGGTTCCAGCACTGGTGGCTCCCAGCAGGCCGTCAATGCCAGCAACAGCACGGCGCAGAAGGAGTACACCGAGTTCACGACCGCGGTCCCGTACCCGTTCGCGAACACGCTTCCCTCTGACCCGTTGGAGCGGAAGAACCTGGCTAAGCGCCTGGTGCAGTACAACAGCAAGGGCGACACCAACTACGTCTACGTCATGACCTTCAGCGGTGCGGTCATCGGGTACTACGTGATCTCTGGCAAGGTCAGTTCCACCAGTTCCCAGATGACCAGTACCACGCAGATCACCAACTGCGGTACCCAGAACAACGGTGACGGTGCCGGCTGCGCGGTCTCTGAGGCCATCGGTGACGACGGCTCCTACGGCCCGGAGGAAGGCGGGGACTTCGGGGTGTTCTTCTTCACCAGCACCGGTATCCTGGTCGAGACCGACCAGCCGGTCCTGGTCTCCTCCGCGCCGATCAGTATCTACGCCAGCGTCCCTCAGCTGGACGCCCCAGCCAAGAAGTAGCCATGAATCGTTGGATGGGGTTCATCGCGGTCCTCTTTTGGTGCGCCGTGATGGTCCTCCTCGGCGGTTGGCTGGGAAGCACCTGGCGGTAGAAGACGAGGCAGGGCACGCTGCCTGAGTGGTGAAGAAGGGTGAAGCCAGGACACCCGACCCACCGAAAGCCACCCCTGCGCGCACCGGGGGTGGCTCGTGTCGCCACTGAGTGAGAGGATAAAGACATGACTGCCTTCTGCGACTGGGTCGCTGTGATCAGTTTCTTCATCGCTCTCATCCTCGCCCTCACCGGCGACAGTGGACGGATGCGTTGGGCTGCCTTTGTGGCCCTGGGTCTCCTGGCGTGGGCAGTCCCCGTGGCTCTCACAGCTAGCCACGTGGCACACGGCTAGAGAGATATAGTGGCACCTGTCAGGTTTGAGTGAGGGGTAGAGAGTGGCAGACGAGAAGATCATCGACCGGGTGCGGAAGCTCCTGGCCAAGGCAGAGGGCACGGACAACGAGGAAGAAGCCGCCACCTTCCTCAACGCGGCGTTGAAGATGATGGAACGCCACGCCCTGGACGAGGCCATGGTCCGGGCGGGTGCTGGCCAGGCACCGGCAGAGATCATCAACTGGCAGTGGGTGGTCCAGGGAGATGAGGACCACTGCCTGGCTCGGATCACCGCGGCCTACAACGTGGCCAGCGCCCTGGGTTGCGACGGTGTCATCGTTCGAGATCGCGGAAACCTCATGGACCGCTACCTGCGTGGAGACACCGTGCAGGGGGAGTCCACCTTGCACCTCTTCGGTACCGGCAGTGCCATCGAGCACTCTCAACTCCTGATCGCGTCACTGTCCCTGCAGTGGGAGGCAGCAGCCACCAAGGCGGCAGAAGCGACGTTCCCAGAGCCAGTCCCTGGATACGGGATGAAGAGTCCACTGGGTCAGTGGAATGACCCACTGAGCTACCGGTTCACCGCTTCACCCGTCAACGACTACCTGCGAGGCATGCTTCGCGACGCCGGAGTCAGCGAGAGCACGTGGAACGCCGTCTACGGCCGTGGCCCAGCACAGAGCCAGCAACCAGACGTGCCCTTGGCGGTGAAGAGAGCCAAGTTCGCCAACAGCTACATCCTCGGGTACTCACACCGAGTCAACGAGCGGTTGAAGAACACTCGGCAAGAGATCCAAGACGAGGTGGCAGGCGCCGCTCTGGTGCACCTGGATGACGCGGCTCGAGCCAAGACAGCCATGTTCGCGGCCTTCCCACAAACTGGGAGAGGCAGGTCTATCGACCATGACCTGGCAGGGTACCGGGCAGGCAACGCCGCCGGGTCCAGCGCGGACCTGGGTGGGTCAAACGTGGGTGGCTACCACCGACCAGAACTGGGGTCCTGATGAGAGACACGTGTGACCTGTGTGAGAGACCGATCCGGTGGTGGCAACTTCGCGTGGTCAAGCGGGCCTTTGACGGTGGGGTCAAGTACGTGGAGCACTCCAAGTGTCATGACCGGGAGCTGCGACAGGTGGAGCGGTGAGTCGACCCCTCACCTTTGAGGACTCACACTTCACCGTCATCACTGGCCGCTACGCCTTGTACCTGTGGTGTGACTGGTGTGACGACGACTCAACGCGAGGTGAGGACGCGGTTCCCGTAGCCACGTTCCACGGTGACCAGGTGACGCTGCAGGAGCTCAACCAGGCAACGGGTCGGCATGACATCACGGAACACGCTGAGGAGGCGACGTGAGACGAGTCACGAGTGAAGATGACGTGAAGCTTCGAGTAGAACTGTTGAGCGGGATCGAAGGCGTCAGCGACGCGATGCGGTACCTCGAGAATGAACTCGAGGACCTTATGATCAAAGCCAAGAAGGCCGGGGCCACGGACCGACAGATCGCCCGGTCCCGCGGGGTCACCGCTCAAGCCGTGTACCAGTGGTTTGAGAGGCGGCGCAACCGTGGTTGAGGAGCTCAAGTACCGACTCGCGCAGCAGCTAGCGGACGTGTTGAACGCCATCGACGAGGTCTACGAGCTCAAATTCCGGCTTGGTTCCAGAGGTGACGACCCGGAGCTAGTGCTGTGTGAGCGTGGTCGCGTGGAGGGCTGGGTCACCGTGGCCGCGGTCATCGACCTGGAGGACGAGGATGCCGCGGCTCGATGGGCCGTGATGAGGTACACATGAGAAGGTGCACGGTGTGTCAGCGGTCTCACTGGTTTCACTGGTTCCTGGTGTGGTTGAGGTTGGCACACTCACCGTCTCGGGCGATGTTCGGTAAGTGCCGGTGCCTCTGGTTCTGCAGGTCGGTCAAGCGAGGGAGAGACGAGTGAGGAGTGATGAGATGAGAGTCGAGAAGGACAGTCGAGCGTATCGGGTGCTCGTGGAGTTGGCTGGCCTGGACCGGGCAGCGAAGCTGCAGGAACTGTGGGAGAACCTGGGCAGGACGAGTGACCCGGAGGACCTGCGGCACTGCCTCAACGAGCTGCGCTACGAGCACCTGGTGGAGATCAAGTACTACTTCACTGAGAACGACTGGGGCAGCGACGACACCAACTGGTGGAGGATCACCTGGCAGGGTCAGGAGACGCTGCGTGAGGTAGACCTGCCTGACACCAGGCGGATGCGGGCTCTGCGGCCGAGTGACCTGCCGTGGCGGCAACGCCTCAAGCGGGTGTGGAGATCGCGGTGAGTGGTCACCACTCCTGGCAGGAAGTCAAGGAGGAGCTCTACCGGAAGATGGACGCAGAGAAGCGACAGACGTTCACCCTTGACGTGGTCAAGCTCAAGGCGGTGATGAGTCACCTCAGGTGGGAGTGTCAACTAGAGGACTGGCTGGCGTACGCTCTAGACCGCGTCGCGGAGGGATGGCCATGGTTGACTTTTCAGGTGTGGCTGTACCGTGAGCAGCAGAGGAATGACCACCTGTTCACCTCGTGGCCAGGCGTGACGGTGCTGGGAGAGCGTGAGAGACCAAATGAGAGTGAGTGAGACGACGGTGAGTGACCAGAGGTTGACGACCACCAGTGGACGAGATGACTTGACCCCGCCGCTGAGGATCAGCTTCCTGGCAGAGGCCCTGCTGCGGTGGGTGAGGCGGCACGACCAGGGGGACGTGGAGGTGTCCCTGGCAGAGCAGCTGTACTGCGACGAGGAGGACCTCCACGACGCTGAACGCTACCTCCGGGGACTCCTCCTCGGGGACCGACGACGCCTCGGTGCTGAGAACACACGTAGACTGCGCTTGGGTGACCCTGTGATCGACCCGCCGGGACCGTTTGAGTGGGACGACGACGACGAGGCCGGTACTGAACCACCTGTCGAGGAAGAGTCAGGCTCACACGCTGGCTGAGAGAGGCACACGCAGAAGCCCCAGACCGCTTGGTCTGGGGCTTCTCTGATAGCAGTGGTCAGTCCTCGTCTTTCGGTGGACCTGACAGAGACCGGCGGACGTACTGCCACGGGAGGTAGGTCACCATCGCTCCCACCGTGGACCACAGGAGCACCTGAAGGAAGTCGTGGAGCGTGATCTTAAAGAGCTCACTGACACCACGTTCCGCGGTGACACCCAAGGCACAGGCCCAGAGAAGCTCCAAGATGGAGCGGAGTCGGCTCACCAGGACCCCTCCAGCCACAGGTCATCCAGGTTCACGTTGCCGGAGGCACCGCCGGCCACGACGTAGGACATGTCGTCGACGTAGCCTCTCACCTCTACCAGGAAGCCGGCCGGGAACACGACTCCGGTCCACACCCAATCGGTGTCAGTGCTGTGCTTGACTTCCTGCATCAGCACGCTGTCGCGGCGCAGGGTTACGGGCCGGCAGGCCACGAGGGCCGCCAGGTCGTGCAGGTCCCGGCAGTGCTGCGCCAGGGCGTAGGCCAGGCTCATCCTCACCAGGCGCCGCCGATCGTCAGCGCGATCACCATGATGACCGCGACGGGCAGGGTGGTGATGACGTGCAGCCGGACCGCGGGGTTTTCTCGGACCCAGGCGTACAGCTTCTCTTCCATCGTGGTCTCCTCTTCTCTTCAGGTCCTCCGACCTGATGGTATCAACCTACACCCCGGTGGGTGTATTGTCCACAAACGACGACGAGCCCGCAGCGCTGGCTGCGGGCTCGTGGCCTCGGTGGTCAGATCTTGTAGGTGTCCTCACCGAAGAGGTAGTACAGGGCGTCGTTGACGGCGCCCTTGAAGACCCGCTCGATGCGCTCCGTGTCTGCCCGACCGGGGATCGCCGCCGGGTCCGTGTAGTGGGTGAGGACCCAGAAGAAGACCGCGCCGGCCTCACCGGTGAAGCTGTAGATGGGGTTGCCACCGGCGGGGCCGTGCTCCTCGATGAGCTTGACCTCGACCTCTCCGAAGGGGGTGGCGACGGGGGCCATGAGCAGGTCCTCGCTGTCACACACGTCCAACTGGATGGTCATCTCCATGGTGATCACTCTTCTCTTGTCAATCGCCTCCCAGGCTCTCCTGGGCTGCTGAGACCAACCTATGCCACAGTGGCGCTAATGTCCACAAAAACGTGAGGCAGACTCAGGCAGGCACTCGAGCCTGGTGGATAACCAGGTGGCTACGCACCTCGAGGCCCACACGGTGGACGTGTGGACCTCGAACAGGCGTTGAGACTACTTTCGGAACAGCCGGGTGAACAGGGAGACAGCCGGGATCACCGCCAGGGCCCCAGCCGGGCCGGTGGCCACGATGACGAGCACGATCACCAGGGCCAGTAGGATCCCCGTCGAGAGAATGAGGCCCTCGTAGACGCTGGCCGAGAGGTGGACGTGGAGGCGGTGCCGGTGAGGCGTGAGCAGCGCTGAGGTGCCGAGGGGGCGGGTCTGCACGTCACTCACTCCCCTCAGCCTGAAGCCAGTCACGGCGGGCCAGCTCGTTCCAGAGCTGCTCGGCCTCGGCGGCGTCGTACTCGTTGAGCAGGAACCGGAAGATCACGGGAAGCGGGCCAGTCAGGACCAGGCAGTTCTCGTTGCCGCGGCGGGTCGGCTCCAGCAGGAAGTGGAGCTCCGGGTAGCGGTCCGCGAGCTGGTCTTCCAGCTCACCGCCGACCCAGTCAAGCCGGGTGGTCCACTCCAGGCCGGCCGGCAGGGCCGCCAGGGACTCCTGGGGGACCTCGGTCGGGGTCAGGTCGCTCATCTCTTCTCTCCTCACTTCGGGCACCCTCTCAGTGCCGCTGTGAAGACCATACCACCGCGTCAGGGTGATGTAAACACTCTCGCTGAAGGTTGTTTACAACGTTGACGGGTGATGGTAGGTTGGCCACAGCAGCCAGGGAGGCTGCACAGAGGAGAGTGACATGAGCAAGCTCATCGTGGAGAACCGGTACAACGACTCGGACTGGCAGCACTACGAGGACATCCCGGTCGAGGACCGCGACGCGGCGTTCCCCGTGATCCTTCAGCTGGCGGCGCGGCACGGGGCCGAGAACCACGGCGCCGGGGTCGCGAAGGCGTGGCTGGACGGGGCCGACGAGGTCGTCGCGAAGCTGGCCGACGGCAGCGAGGGCCGGGTCCGGTTCATCGCCTAGCACGACCTGAGCGACCTGGTGGGAGGCAGTTGACACTGCCTCCCACTGCCATGTCCAGGGGCCACAACTGACCCCGTGAGGAGCCTGTTGACAATGGATCTCACTGGTCACGGTGGTAGGATATGACACAGGCACCCAGCTCTTGGGCTGGGTGCCTGACGTCTTTTCTGGGGACCCGCATCCCCGCTCACCACCGCCGCTCTCTGCCTTGCCACGACAGGAGAAGCACTGTGACTATCGTACCACGTCCACACCCTGCCAGCCACGGGGAGGCGACCACTCCCCGGCACCACGACTCTGCCTGGCGGCACCTGCCCCTGGTGAGAGCCACCGAGGACCAGCCTCGCCGGCCGCAGGTCCGGTTGCCTGGGTTCTACCAGGACGAGAAGAGGCGGGCCCACGCTGCCATGTACTGGGAGGGCGTGTCAGCGAACTGGGAGCAGCTGCAGGCTGCCGTGCTCGGTGGCAGTGACGTCGGCATCCTGGTGGAGCCCAGCCAGTTGGTGGTGCTGGACTGTGACGTGAAGCGCTACGACCAGGGCACCGGCTGGGTGGTCCAGGACGGCACGGCCACCTGGCAGGACGGCGTGGTCAAGCGGGGGGTCGAGGACCTGGCCCGAGAGGTCGAGAAGCTTGGTCACTCCATGGGTGAGCTGTACACCTACACCGTGGAGACCAAGTCCGGGGGTCGGCACCTCTACTTCAAGCGGCCAGTGAGTGTCCCGTGGCTGACCACCCTGCACCACCGCGAGGACTGGCGGGTGGACGTGATCGCGTCTGGCCGGAACTGGGTGGCCGCCCCGCCGACCCCGGGTTACCGGGTGGTGGTGGACGCGCCGTGTGTCGAGTTGCCGCCCTGGCTGGCTGAGTGGCTGACTGGTCTCCACTCGCACCTTCGACCTCTGGGCGGGACTCAGCGGCAAACTGTGGAGCAGAGAGCCGCGTCACAACTCCTGTCGTGGCGAGGTTCTCAGTTGCTTGGTGTGAACCCGACGAGTCTGGCTGAGTTGCAGCAAGCGTGGGTCACGTCTCAACTGGACCTCGTGGCCCTGGCCAACCAGTACGGTGGCTGGAACAGTACCATCTACCAGGTCACCCTGAACCTCCTCGATGTCGGCTTTGAGCCAGACAGGGTAGAGGAGGTCGTCTTGAGGGTCGCCTCTCCCGTCGACGAGATTGAGCGAAAGAAGGCGTATGACACGATCCGGTCAGCAGAGCGCAAGCACGGTCGTGGCCAGGGCCTGGTCGGTGGCTGGTGAGTGACCAGACACACGATGACCTGCAAGATGCAGCAGCAGCACTGGGTGACCCGGCACCGGTAGACCTCTCTCATGAGCTCACCGGCACTGGAAACGCTCACCGCTTCCTCAACCTCTACCGAGACCAGGTCAGACATGTCGCCGGGGTCGGTTGGTACCTGTGGCGGGACGGAGTGTGGCGACTGGATGAGCGAGACGAGGTCTTGCACCTCACTGAGGCCGTGGGTTACCAGACCTACGCGGCATGGCAGGCCGCGGCAGCCGACGAGAACACCCCACAGCGAGTCATCACTGCCCTGGGAAACCACCACGGTCGAACTGCCTCTCTGCGGGGTCGACAAGAGATGCTGGCTCTCAGCAGTACTCACCCCAGCGTGTCCCGGGTCACGACTCAACTGGACCAGGACCACTGGGCTCTCCGGGTCAAGAACGGGACCGTGGACCTGCGAACCGGTGAGTTGCGGGAGTCACGACGAGAAGACGGACACACCAGAGAGGCCGCGGTCCGGTTTGAGCCCGGGGCTCAGTGCCCGGAGTTCCAGGAAGTGGTAGCGTCTGCCTTGCCTGACCCGACGGTAGCTGGTTACCTTCGTCGGGTGTTCGGGTACTGTCTCACCGGTTCCACAGCAGAGCAGGCGTTCTTCTTCCTGTTCGGGGTGCCAGGTGCCAGCAAGTCCACGCTGTGTGAGGTGCTGCTGCGGCTGCTGGGTGAGTACGGCCACGTCGCTGATGACGACCTGCTGTACAAGTCGGGGCACCCCACCAACGTGGTGGACCTGCTGGGGAAGCGATTGGTGGTGCACGATGAGTTGTCTCGGACTCGACAGATCGACGCGGCTCGGTTGAACCAGTTCACTGGCTCGTCGTCGATCCAGGGGCGACGGATGCGGCAGGACTTCGTGAACGTGCCGTTGAACTGCAAGTTTGTCTTGACCAGCAACCTGTTGCCCCGGATCGGCGGGTCAGGGGCAGACGGGGTGTGGCGACGCATGAAGATGCTGGACTTCAAGGTGGCCGTGCCAGCTGACCAACGAGTGAAGGACTACGCTCGACTGCTGGTGGAGAAGGAGGGACCGGGGATCTTGAACTGGTGCCTGCTGGGGTTGGCAGAGTACCTGAAGTTGGAGGGTCTGGTAGACCCGCAGGTCGTGGCTGACTCCGTGGCCGACTACCGGGACGACGAGGACGTGCTGCAGCAGTTCACGTCGCTGTGTCTGGTGAAGACTGGTGACCAGGGTGACTGGTTGGCGAACGAGGCAGTGATCCAGGCCTACGAGGCGTGGTGTAAGTCGAACGGCCACAAGCCAGATGACGGCCGGGTGGTAGGGAAGGCGCTGCGGTCCCTGGGCTACGTGAGAGCCAAGCCGCTGCGAGCCAGAAGGACCACCGCTGACGGGACGTCTGAGTCTCGAGTCCAGCGGGGTTGGCTGGGGGCGAGGCTGGACATCGAGCAGTTGGGTGGGTTTCTTCCGGCCTCGCCGTGGGTCCCGGTGAACCCGCCGAGTGAGGCCCCGTGAGGCAGTTACGTCAGATGTAACCGCTCTCGTGCTGTCCACGATGTGGACAGCAAAGTTACGTCTCTCGTTACATCTCAACGATGACGATGTAACGGAAAGTTGATCATGGTTTGCTATAGTCTACCATTAGTTTTGTGAGGTGGTGTTACATGTTACATGAGGTTACATCAAAACAGGCACAAAGACTCTATACGGTAGAGAGAGAGGAGGATGTCCTAGTTTGTCCTAGAAAGGAAGATCAAGTGTAGTCTAGTAGCACGGATGGTAAGCTAACGTAACCCATGTAACTCAGTCAGTAGTTGACCATGGTTTCTTAGGCAGAGAGATCATGGTCAACAACACTGGAACCGGTTCCACTTGCGCGCTGGCGCGTCGTCGCTGGCAGCGGTGGTGAGGGGTGGTAGAGTGTCCACGAGAAGTGAGACGAGTGAGAGGAGAGAGCGGTGGGTGACGAGAGCCGACGGTGGCGAGAGTGGCGGGAGAGGCGGAAGAGGTGGAGAGAGATGCTGAGTGAGGTTCAGCCGGTGAGGACGGAGGCGGTGCCGCTTGAGGCGGTGACCGTGGACTACCTCGCTTTGATCAACCAAGAAACCACCGTCAGAGCGATGGAGACGCCAGAGACGGTCCGTGAGGCGATCCGGGAGTCGATCCTCGAGGCGGCGTGGGAGACGAGACAGCGGATCGAGGCGGCTCGAGAAGCAGAGGCCCTGGCGGTCTCCCGGCACTGCCCGCACTGCGGCGGACCGGTCAACGGCTGGGGTGAGTGCCTGGAGGAGATCTGGAACTACACCTACCGGCACTGACCAGGTAGTCGTTGATCTGGTAGAATGTACACAGGTGCCAGTGTCCCCCCTCTGGCACTCAGCGGCGGCTGGCGGGTGAGTGGGTCCCCGTCCAGTCGCCGCGCCTCATCGAGGAGAGTGAGATGACGACAGCCAGTGACTCAGCCCGGGAGCGACTGGAGCAGCAGATCTGGGAGCTGACCGAGTGGCGCGGCAGCGCGCAGCTCGTGGACCAGCTCCTGACAGCCGCGGACCAGTACGCGACGGCGGTCTCAGCGGCAGCGCTGAGGGTGGAGAGGCGACAGCCGGCACCGGTGAAGAAGGCAGCCCCTGCCGCGGCTCAGGAGCGGGTGAAGGAGGCTGAGAGTGACACCGTGCGACCGCCGATGATTTCTGACAGGGTAGCCAGCACCGAGCCCTCTCCCTGGCCTGAGGCAAGCGCCGGCCGGGCAGAGGACGGGAAGGTGTGCCGGGAGTGCGAGGTGTGGAAGCCCTGGCCTGAGTTCCACGTGGACCGGTCCCGGATAGACGGTCGCCGGTCCCGGTGCCGAGACTGCTGCAACCGCGCGATGCGAGAGAAGAAGCGCAAGCCGGCAGTCGCGACTCTGTGACCGTTTACACCGTGACCGGTGAGTGGTAGGTTAGCGATAGAAGTTGAGTGAGAGGAGAGTGAGTGAGATGGGTTGGAACAGTGCCAACGAGATCTTCGACCCGGTAGCGGAGAAGGTCGTCGCCGAGGTGGCTGGGAAGTGGATGACCCACCAGGCGGCGGTCTCCATCCTGGAGACCCTGGCCGCGAACCTGATGAGCGAGGACTGGGACACGTGGGACGAGTCTCAGGAGCGGTTCAGCGGTGACGTGGTCGTGGTCTCCGCTCTGGAGAACGCGGCTCGGCGGTGGTCAGAGTGAAGGCGTGGGAGAGAGTCGCGGCCCGAGAGCAGACTGAGACGATCCGGCGGCTCAAGCGGGAGGCGAACGCCTCCAGCTTCGCGTTGTTCATCAAGCTGGGGCTGCCGCTGCTCGCCCTGCTGTGGCTGCTGTGGGCGGTGAACAAGTGATGAGGGTCCGGGACCACGTGGCACTGATGGCCTGGTGCGTACTCATCATCATCGTGGTGGTGAGCAGCAGGTGAAGAAGCGCACCCTCAGTCAAGACGAGAAGCGCGAGCTGCGCAGCACGATGACCATGCTCGGTTTCCTCCTGGTCATCCTCGTGGTGACGCTGGTCCTGATCGCGGTGAACTCGTGAGACCACAAGCCGCGATCTTTGACGTGGACGGCACCCTGTGTGACGTGTCCACCATCCGCTACCTGGTAGACGGGACGGTCAAGCCACGGCAGTTTGACGAGTTCCACCGCCTCTCCGCGGGTTGTCCCTGTCACCGCTGGGTGGTAGAGGCAGCTCACGAGCAGGCCAGGCGGGGTCGAGTCGTTCTCGTGGTCACGGCTCGGATGGACCGGTGGCGCGGGTTGACCAGTCAGTGGCTGGAGCGCTTCGCTGTCCCCTGGACCGCCCTGTGGATGCGACGAGACGACGACTACCGTCCCGACGTGGTGGTCAAGCAAGAGATCCTCACCGAGATCCAGCGAGCTTACGACGTGGTCACGGTCTGGGAGGACCAACCTACGTTGGCTGACCAGGTGTGGCGGCCCACTGGGGCCCACGTCACCCTGGTCCCGGGATGGTGGCCAGAGAGGCAACCAACGTGACAGACCGGTACGTCGCCCTCCCCCTGGATGGCGCGTTCCACGGCACCCATGGTGGCTACACGAACCATGGGTGCCGTTGCGCTGCCTGCACTGGTGCCGCCACTACCGCGAAGAGGGACGCGACAGAGCGACGGGCTGCCCGACTGCGAGCCGGTGAGAGGATCGAGCACGGTCTCAATGGCTACACCAACTACCTGTGTCGCTGTGAGGTGTGCAAGGCGGCACACGCCAAGCAGCAGCGGGAGCGCCGTGAGACGCTTCAGAGTGAGCCGGTCCCGGAGCGGGTCCACGGCACTCTCAACGGCTACAACTACTACAGTTGCCGGTGCCTCAAGTGTCGGGTCAACCACGCCGAGTACCAGGCAGCCTACTACCAGCAGGGCAGGGTGACGAGTGGACCAGGTGAGTTCTCGACTCAAGACGCTGTGGTTGATGACCTCCTCTGTTGAGCGAGAGGAGATGAACTGTCATTTTGGTGTGATGCCTCGTGACAAGGAGCTCTTGGCAGACGTCGTGGTCGATGACACCTGCGGTCACGGTCCGTTCTCACCCATCACCGGTCTGCCTCTGGGCAAGGCAGTATGCGTCAGTCCTGACTCGTTTCGGAGGCACGTGTGCATCTGTCAGAGGCACAGGCAGATCACCAGATGCTGCTCAACCTGGTGAAGACCCAACTGCTTGAGGGAGACCCTGCCTCCGTGGAGGCGTTTGCCCTGGTCGCGGTCCGAGACCTGCTGCAGGAGCACCAGCCTGACCTGGATGAGTCACGTTCCAGTGGGCTGACATGTGTACCGTGCTGGGACACCTGGCCCTGCGGCGTGTTCCAAGCTATCGAGAAAGCGAGTCACCATGGCGAGTGATTACACGGAGTATCTGGAGCACTTGAACGAGAACTCGCGAGACGCGGTAGTCAGCTCTGAGCCCTGGCGCATCCAGCGCAGTGTTGCTGGTTGGGACGTGGTGGCCGTGGTTGACAACGAGGTGGTGGACATCGCCACCTGCCATACTCGTGAGATGGCGCTGTATCTGACCGGGCTGCGCAACATCGGAAGAGGAGGAAGCCAGTATGGCGAGTGACAGAGACGCTCCAGTCAACTGGGGCGGCTCAGCGCAGATCACAGACAAGGACGGCAACGTCATCGGTACCGGCAGGCTGGAACCTGGCTTCAACGCTGAGGGCCGACTCACGGAGTTCAACTACGTCGGCAACGTCAGCGCTGAGGAGCTCCAAGTTGCTCAGGAGGAGTTGAACGCGATCGTCAGTGACCCGGCGTGGAAGCATCGGATTCAGATCTTGCCCAATGGTCCCAGTAAAAAGCAGCTTCTCGACGAGCAACGGCAGGGCATCGCAGCTCAGATCCGCGGTGAGCTGGTGTGTTGTCACATCTATGAGGAGCTTCAACCGTTCCTGGTCAACATGGACCCACTTGACGAGTTGACGGTTGACGTTGACTCGCTGACGGAGCTAGACGAGATCGCCGCGTCACACGGTCTGCGATTCCACGCCCTCTGCTACTGGGGTGAGGCAGCAGCTCAGCTTGCTGAGACGTTCGGTGACCCAGAGGAAGACGAGTGAACGAGGACGAGGTCACCTTCCAGGGGGTGGCGCACCTCCCAGGATCACACCCTGGTGACCAGGAGTGGACACTGCCAGAAGGTGCGGTCCCTCTCACGGTGAACTTTGGACAAGTCGTGGGCCGAGCCACATTGAGTCGGGGTGAAGGTGGTGCGATCCTGGTCACGGGGATGTTGATCGACTCCGTGGAGGTGAGTGCCACGTGGTTGAAGGATCATCGCTACGCGGCACTGGGGGTCACTCATCCACTCGACCACGGCAACGTGGTCAGTGTGTCACTGGCCCGAGAGAACGTGGACCCTGACGTGCCACCGCTTGACGTGACGTGGAGAAGAAGAGATGACGACGTGGAGGATGAACAGTGAATGAACTGAAGGCATACAGCGGTGTGGCGTGTCGCTGCGTGAAGTGCGGGGTCCTGGATCGACAGAAGACCACGTATCGGGACCTCACCCCTCGTGAGAACGAGGACGAGATCGACAAGTGGGGCAACCACTACCTGTTGCTCCTCAGGGAGAGCTACGGCCTCGACGAGAACGTCACGGAGTTCCAGGAGCGCACCTGTGTCAACTGCGGCTACCAGTGGGCGGAGAACGTGTACCGTGCCCAGTGACCAGGAGGCGTGGTTGCGCCTCGTTTGGCTCTACGAGGAGCTCATGTTCCTGTGGTTCCTCAAGGAACTCACCGACGAGCAGGCAGCTTTGATCATCAGTCATGAGGGTGAGCTCAGTGACCTCAAGGAGCAACTAGGTGTCAAGCGCACCGCCATGGGAACCTACCTCCTGGAGGACAAGACGTGACTGACCCGGTCGACTACCACCAACGACTCCGGAACCTGGCTAACGACGAGACGCAGATGGGTCACGGCTTTGGGCAGCCCATGACCATCATTCGGCAGAGCGACCTCAAGGGCGCGGTCGCTGAGCACGAGAACTCAGTCGCTGAGCTCAGTCGCGCCTTAGACAACAACCGCTGGTTGGAGACTGAGGTTCAACGCCTGGGTGACTTGGTGGAAGAGCTGCGTACTCGACTGCGGATCGAGCAGGGTGACGTGGTCACCTTTGAGTTCCACGGCAACGCCGTGCTCCCTGACGCCGAGGTCGACAAGATCATTGATCGGCTGCGTCAGCGACTCTGTGTCACAGAAGAGGAACCGCCTCTCTACCACAGCGGTGACCTTCAAGACGAGGACGAGGATGACGACTGAGGAGTGGCGCGCTGCCAGCACCTGCCCAAACGCTGCGACTTGTGTGGAGGTCCGCGTGACTCAACTGGGTGTGCAGGTCCGTGACGGTAAGTACACGAGCCCCGGTGGTACACACCACGGTCCCGTGTTGGAGTTCACCTCGGCAGAGTGGGAGACTTTTCTGCAGGGCGTGAAGGCAGGTGAGTTTGATGTACCTGGGCCCACTGTCTAAAGTCTACGAGTACACGATCAAACACGAGAGCAACGGTCGCATCACGCAGACCGTCGTGCAGGGTGTCCGGCATGAGTTGGGTGCCGCGTGGTTGGTGGTCACAGGAAGTGACGACACTCAACTGGCGATCCCTCGAGAGCGGGTCACGTGGTTCCACGTGGCTCCCTACGTGCCACCCCCACCGAAGCCAGTGGAGGATCAACTGCCTCGATTGAGGCTGCCTGCGGAACACGTCACCTGGTCCATGGAGACCAGTTCACTCACCCGACAAGCCACCTACTCGGTAAGACACCACCCCACTGGGATCGTGATCCACGGTGGCAACCGAGCAGAGGCAGCGAGAGAACTTCACCGGGAGCTCTTCAAACTGGGCTATGACGCTGACGGTAACCCACCACTTCACTTTGACCCGACAGGGTGGTACACGTCACTGACAAACCAACTGGAGAGAGCCACCAAGCTGAATGACGTGACAAAGATCCTCTCTGACTGCCACATCGCCTTCGCCCAAGGTGAGATCACTCGACTCCAACACGATCACGTGGCAGCACAAGCTGACTCACGATGTCGAGAGCTGAGTGTCTCGCCACGAGATGACCCTGACTACACGTCACCAGACGAGGACCCACCCAGCACGGGTCAGCGACTCCGCAATTTGATCACGAGAGGAGGCATCGATGCCTGACGAGATCACCAAGACCGAGACCACGTACCGAGAGTACGACGACCACGGCAACCTGGTGCAAGAGGTCACGACCACCATCGTGACTCGGAAGCCAGAACCCGGTGCGGCACCCAAGCCCTTCGGTTTCGGGATGCGAAAGCCGTGAATGATGAAGAGAGGCGTCGTGCTGTAGAGGTGGTGTGGGCGTTTCACCGGCACAGCATCGCTCCCACGTTTGAACAACAGCGCTTGGCCTACCAGCGACTCAGCCAGGCCGTCAACCAGCTGGCTGAGGTCACTCGGACCAGCGTAACTGCCGCTGAGGCAGCCCTGGTTGGGGCACCTGCCAACCCTACTGGCAAAGAGGTAGACTGACTCATGGACTCGCAACTGCCGACACCAGTCGTCGTGAAGGGTGTCACTGACACCGCTCCGCTTACCCTCACTGAGCTCGCTCAGCGCGGTGACTGGACCTCACTACGGCGTGTTCTTCCCGTCGAGGACGTGCACCTTCCAGTGTGCGCCTTCGGGTCCAGCATCTGAGTGACTGAGAGAAAGAAGAGAAGAGTGAAGGACACCGTCGTCAAGGGCGTCACCGACAACCGCTCCCTGGACCTGGCCCTCGTGGCCAGCCAGGGCGTCGAGGTCATCACGGGGCAGCTGCAGCACGTGCTCCCTGTCGACGAGACTCAACGAGTCGTCGTCGCTCAGTTCAACGCCAGCATCTAGGGGAGTCAGTGGGTCAGGTCAACTGGACGATCCAGAGCGGGAGTAGCAACACCGCCGTCTTCACCTTGGAGGACACGGACGGGTCGCTCTACCCGCTCACCGGCTTGACCTGGGAGTACGTGGTCCGACGAGATGCCAGTGACCTCAGCAGTGCCGCGGTCATCACCGTCAACGAGACCCCCAACGCTCAGGGCGTCGTGACCGTGGACCTCAACGCGTCTACGGTCACGGTCACCCTCTACCCGGCAGCCACGGCGACGCTGACTCAGCGAGCTGTCTACGCTCACGCTCTCTGGGCAGATCCCACTGACCCGGCACTGGCCACGTGCTGGGTGTACGGTGGGTTCGTGGTCAACCAGGTCGCTCAACCGTGAGTTACCTCCAGGCCGTGGTCACGGTTCCCACCTTGTCGCCGCTCACCCCGGTCACGATTCCCGCTACCGCGGCCACCGTCTCAGTACCGACCCGGGTCGCCACGGTCAGGTGCCCTGCCAACTGACCCTGGCAGCCAGCGTGGACACCGTTTAACGGTGGGATATATTGGTTACCAGACACCACGATACGACGTCCCGGAGGATCCATGTCACGAACTGGCGAGTACTTTGACGCCCTGCTGCAGCGCATCGAGACCGCGGCTCGGTCCCTGCTTCAGCACGAGGAGCCCATCGTTCGAGAGGCCGGGGAGACCGTCGTCCAGGCCGTGCAGGAGCTGGCCGGTCAGGCCGTCGTGGCCCTGGCAGACACCCCGGTGAGCGTGTCCCCCTCGGCTACCACTGAGACCGCCCCGCCAGCTGAAGAGGCACCAGCTGAAGAGACCGAGGCACCGGTTGCTCCGGCCGAGGAGACCCCAGCCGAGGACGAGCAGCAGGCCTGAGCTTCACACATGACGAGAGCCGGCGCCTAAACGGTGCCGGCTCTCGTTGTGATCTCAGCAGGTGCAGGGGTCGCTTCCCACCCCGGTGCAGCACGTTCCAGTGCACCCCTTGCAGGTCGTGGTATCCATCTCCTCCATGAAGATCCCAATCAGGATCTCTCCCACGGAGCCCTCGTACCGGATGCGCCGGTGGTCCACCTCACCGCAGTCACATGAGACGATCAGGTCGATCCCGTTCATGTCGGTGCCCTCGGTGAAGGTGTCACCACCCTGTTCCCACCTGGATTCCTTCATCTCATGCACCGTGGCGTTGTCGTGAGACAGGTGCTTACGGATCTTCACGTCGTTGACGTGGTCCCGCATGGACTCACTGTGTTCGTCTCGAACATAGGTACCCATGACCTCACCGTGTCGCAGCATGAACGCTGTCATCGCCTTGACGTACTCGTCCTTCCACGTCATCTCGCTCACTCTCCCTCTCGGCGCCAGGTGCGGTCCTCGCGACGCCGGGCCCGCCGGCGCTCTTGGGCGCCGGTGCCGTGGCGGTGGTCACCACAGCGGCAGACCTTGCGCTTGCCGGCGCGGTGCACGCCGTTGATCCACGTGGCTCGTCGCTGCAGCATGTCAGTTACTCTCCGATCTCACCGTCAGTCTTGACCAGGTGCTTGAGCTCCTCGTCACAGCCGTCGCAGATGAGGCGCTCGTCCTCGTCACCGTGGAAGACGCGGTTGTACTCGTTCACGCGGAGTCGGACGTTCACGCCGGTGCAGTTGGAGAGACCCTCCATCTCGCACTTGAGGATGATCTTCTCACACGTCGTGTTCTCACTCTGGACGTAACGCAGGGAGTCCGCGTAGTCGACCTCACCGTCAGCGGCGACCTTGGTACCGTCACCCTCGGTGATCTCGAGCACGCCGCTGTTGACCTGGTTCACGATCAGGCGGTGCATCGGGTGCCATGAGGCGACCTTGGCGGCAACCACGCAGTCGCCGTGCAGGACGTCAGTGAGGATGTAGACCGTCAGCTCGTGAGAGAGCGAGTCAACCACGACGGCGATCATCTCGTCCTCGATGAGCTTCTTGAGCGTCTCTTCGTCAGTCATCTCAGTCTCCTCGTCTCTCCACCACCACTGTGCTGGTAGAACCAATATATCACGCAGCGCTCACAATGTAAACACTGTGAGCGCTGCGTCGTGTCACGGTCTTTCCTCAACTCAGCTGGTCAGCGACTCGGAGAAGCCGCCGCTGGTACTCGATCCGCTCCTGCCACGCCTTCGGGAACGCTCCCTCACCGTGGTAGGCACCGACGAACGTGCCGGTCATCGCGGCCAGGCTGTCCGTGTCACCCTTGGTGAGCAGTGACCGGTGCAGAGCCTTCATCGGGTCATCCGGGTACTGCAGGAAGCAGTACAGCGCCGTGGCCAGGCACTCTTCGGCGACCCAACCCTCACCGGTGACCAGGCTCGGGTCCAGCTTCATCAGGTGCGGCTTCTTCAGTGCCCGGTTCACCTTCACCAGGGCGTTGTGCACCTCGTACCAACCGGCGTTGACGTAGCCGTTCGGGTTGCTGAAGTGGTTGCCTGCTCGCCACAGGGGGCCGAGCCACGCCTCGTGGTACTGGCCCAACCGGCTGTGACAGTAGTCCATCAGCTCCACGAGGAGCTGCCTCGGTGCCGTGCCGTGGTTGAGCAGCCACACGGCCTGCTGGGTCACGTCAGACGCGATCAACGCCGTGGGGTGACCGTGGGTCATCGCGGCCTGCAACTGCGCGATCCCACTGCGGTGCTCCACAGAGAGACTGTCCACGAGACCCACCGGGGCGACTCGCATGTTGGCCCCGCAGCCCTTGGAATGTGGGTCCGTGGAGGCGAGCCAGTGGTGACCCTCCGTGAGCTTCCGGCACGCGGTCATGCAGGTCCCGCCGGGTGCCCGGTCATAGGTGTTGTCCGGGGACAGGTACCACGTGATGAGCTCGTTCACGAGCTGGTCCATCACGTAGTGAACTGAGGTGTCCTTGACGTACAGTGCCTCACCCACGGCCTCACCCACGGCCAGAGCCATCTGCGTGTCGTCGGTGACTCGCCCGTTCCGGGGCAGGGACCACCGGTTCAACTTGCGGCCATACACCTTCCTGGCCTTCTTCTCCGTGCTGAACTCCACGGGGCCACCCAGGCAGTCACCGTAGGCCAGACCGAGCATCGCTCCTCGCGCTGACATGTGATCTCCTCATCTCAGTCTCATCACTCACTCATCTCACTCTATACTGGTAACAGCATACCACCGTGGTGTAGCAATGTAAACAACGTCAGGCCACGGGCAGGGGCAACTCAGCGAGCCACCCCTCGTCGCGACGACGTCGGACTCGCACGAGCCACTCACCACCAGATTCCTCTGGACGGATCACGTCCAGCATACCCAGCTCAAAGCCGCGGCGTACGGCGTGCACTCTTTCCTGGGCCACCAGTACTCTGATCAGCCACTGGACGTGGGTCTTCGCCGTGCCCACCGTGATGTTCAGCCACTCAGAGAGCTCGTCGTTGCTCTTCCCCACGGCCAGGCCCAGCAGGGTCTCAGCCTCACGCTTGGTCAGGTAGCGGCGCCACATGGGGTCCTTGCCCGGGGAGAGGCGAGGCAGTACCCCTGCCGCGAACAGCCAACTGGTGAGCACGGCTCGAGCTCGCCTCTCACCTGCTGAGGCACCCTGCACCCCCAGGAGCTTGCACACCTCCTTGAGGCGGTGCTTCACGCTGTCCACGGTGGTGCCGAGGCGCTCCGCGGCCTCGACGTTGCTCATCCCCTCGGTCAGGAGGGACAGCAGTTCCACCTGCACCGTGGTCAAACCGAGCTGGTGACCGCGACTCAGTCCCTCCTCGGTCACAGAGCTCTGCGCTCGGAGCTGCTCCACGCTCTTCATCTGTAGGGTCATCACTCTCTCCTCACTCTCAACTCCTGGGGCTACCTTATATAGGGTGCGTACTCGTGTAAACAAAGCCACGAGACTGTTTACATCTACGCCACGCCGTGATAGGTTATACCCAACAGGCCAGGGAGCTGGCGCCGAGTGATTGAGGAGACCACCATGAAGCTCAACCGCGCACAGTGGATCAAGTTCCGGGCCGAGCAGCTGGCCCTCCGGGCCCAGCGCGAGGAGTTCTTGGAGATGTATGCCACTCGGGCCCACTACTTCGGGTTCGCGGCTTACGACGCGGCGAACCAGGCGTTCCGCGAGTTCCTGCAGCCCTACATCGACGAGGCCCGCAAGGCGTACGCCGCCGAGACCCAGGCCCACTACGAGAACGGCTGGGTCGGTAAGTCCCAGAAGCCGGTCTACGGTAAGGCCAGTCCCTCCATGATCGAGTGTGACGAGTGCGGCATCGAGTTCGAGGCAGACAACGAGTTCGACGCAGACGGCAAGCAGGTCACGACCTGCGCGGACTGCGAAGACATCTCCGGTGACGTCAACGACGAGGACGACTGCTGACCTGTCACCAGGCATCCTTCCGTGATAGGATGTCCACATAGACCGCTGGCCCTACCGTTTTCTTCCCGCGGTAGGGCCAGCATCCACGTGAGGAGAGCGTCCATGAGGACCATGTATGACGGCATCGACTCAGACGCCTCTCGCATCCCGGTAACCGCTCAACTCGTCGCTGGCTACGTGGACGGCAACTACGCCTGGTCTGCCGCGGACTGGGCCCGTTTCCCCCACAGCGTGAAGGTGCGCATCGCGGTGCACCCCACTACCAACGACGGCCACGTCCTCGACTGCGAGCCCGGCAACTGCGGCCCAGAGGACGCCGTCAACTGGGTGCTGCTGCGGCGTCACGCTGGGATGGACCCCACGGTCTACTGCAACCAGACCAACGCGCAGACCGGGTGGCCCGCTATCCAGGCCGCGTTTGACACTCACGACGTGCCCCAGCCCCACTACTGGGTCGCCAAGTACGACGGTGAGACCGCCATCCCTGCCGGGGCAGTCGCCAAGCAGTACCAGTCCAGTACCTACTGGGACCTCTCCAGCGTCGCTGACTACTGGCCAGGCGTGGACCCGACACCCACTCCACCAGCGTCGACACCAACGTCAAGCAAGAAGGACAACGACATGCAAGCTACCTCTATCAACGGTCGCGCTGGGTTGACGTGGCCCGCTGGGTCCTGTCACGTGATCCAATGCAACTACGACTCCAGCCTGGGACAGCCGCACCTGAAGGTCACCCTTCCGATGGCCAAGGGACCGCAAAAGGTTCTGGAGACCAATTGGTTGCCTGCCGACGGTTCAGGGACCCTTCAGATCCCGGCAGACCTCATCGCCGGTTGTCGTGGAGCGATCCTGCAACTCGTTCCCGGGACGACGTCGATCATCTTCGACGCGACCGCCGTGTAAGTCACACCGTTCTACCCGAGTGAGGAGATCCCGATGGTGAAGCGATTGAAGAAGTGGTACCAGACGTGGCTCGATGGTACCACCAGACCGGTGTTCGAGGAACACAAACCGCTCCTCAGTTCCGCGGAGCACAGCGCGTTCTTCGACGACGAGCCTGACTGGGGACCCGCGGCACCTCAGCAGCCCAGTGACGTGGACCTCGCGTCTCGTCACCGCACCACGTCACTGGCTCTGCGAGAGCTCAAGTCCACCCTGGAGACCGCGGAGGAACTCCAGCAGCAGTTTGATGAACCGGGACCGGTCACTCACCTGGAGCGGCCCTACACTCGAGAGCTCGGCCCCATCGCGACTGAGCTCCTGGAGGACCTGGACCGCACCTTCCGAGAGCTCCTCGCGGAGAAGCGTCAACAGGGGCAGTGGCGAGAGACCATGCTCGCTCGGCGCAGCAGTCGCAACCAGCACGCGGCCATGGTCGACGTCCAGCACCTCTGGCGTGACGGTGACGATCTTGACGCCGAGGAGACCGTGGTCCCCGCCCTGGTCGGTGCCATCCTCAACCGGGCCAGACACGCCAGTGACACCGAGGCACCCACGGGTCTCATCCCCGTGACCACCGCCGGCACCACGATGGACGAGGAGCCGGACTCATGATCACTGCTGTAGAGTGGGTCATCATCGGGATCATCCTCGCTGCCTTCTTCTGCGGGATGGTCGTGTTCACCACCAACCTCGGCTACGAGGCCTCTTGCGGGTTTTACCGCTACGCGGTACGCACCCTGCGCCGGTTCCGTCGGACCAGTCACTGGCTCACTGACGAGGAGCTTCAGCGGTTCCTAGACGGTCAGTCCGCTGACCAGGACTCGTAGAGGGCGATCAACTCTGAGGCTGGGTACACCCTGGCGTGGCGACCACTGTGGCCAGCCTCAGTCACTCGTCTCTTCCCTACTGGTGCCAGTCCTGCTACTCGCAGTCGAGTCCGCAGCTGAGCCGGGGTGAGCTGAGGCGGACCCAGTAGGCGAGTCGCGTCAGTCACCGTCCACAACGTGGGATCTTCACCTACCACGGGTAGACCCTCACTGGACCAACCTCGGTTCACGCGGCCACCACTCCGACAGCTCCGTCTCTCCACACCAGGAGCGGTTCACCGCTCAGTCGACCCAACTCCACCTGGGCCAGCGGGCGCTGCCCAGTCCCGTCCAGGCAAGCCGGGTTCACGCATCGTACCAAGCCAGCTTGTCGCTGGTAGCGCAGGGTCTGACAGTGGCACCACGGGCACCTGGCTTCCTTCTGTCCTGGTAACCGAGGGACGCGAGTCAAGGGTTCCACTTCACCCAGCACCAACTGAGCCCGGTTGCACCACCGGTCCAGGATCGCCCAGCACTGCCACGCCCCCTCAAGGTCCAGGTCACCCTGGACACCCGCCGCCAGAGAGGGAAGAGTCTGCAGGGCCAGAGCGGTGTTGAGGTCGCTGCCACCTCTGACGCTGACGCTGCCACCAGTCATGAGCCTCAACCTGAGCTCGATCCCTCGAGACATCTTACTGAGCTCCAACACGAGATACGCGGCTTGAGAGTGCCAGGAGGGAGATGACCCGGTACGAGTAGTCCGCCTCACCACGTCTTCTCGACGCTGCACTGGCTCTGTCACTAGATCTTCTAGGCAGGCCATGAGGCGCTGCGCGGTCATCGAGCTGTCTCGCATTCGCTGTACCAGGGACGCGTCGCGGTGATCAGGCATGGGTGTATCATACTACAACGACACGTAGTAGGTCAGGGTGGTGGTCACTGTACCCCACACCGCCGCTGGGATATAGTGAGATCAGTATCAGAGGTGTCTCACGGTGGTGGAGGTGTGACGTGACAGACGCTGACCCGGACCTGGAGATCGACCGCTATCTTCTCTCGTTCCCTCGCCATGGCGCCACGGTGACCAAGAAGGGCACGGAGCGAGACTCTGAGGCTGCTCGCTTGAAGGCCCTGGGTTGGTCACTGGAGGACATTTGCCAGCGACTCAACCTGGGTGACGACCCCCGACGAGCTTCCGCGGCCATCAAACGAGCCATGGCCACCGCGGTTCGGTTCGCTCATGACGAGTACCGCTACCTGGACTTCCAGGGACTGGACGAGCTCGAGTACCGCCTGTGGAAGCTCCTGGACCAGAAGCACATCCTGGTCAACCAGGGGCGGGTCATCCACGGCGAGACCGGTGAGCCCCTGGATGACAATCGCTTGGTCATGGAAGTCATGGACCGGATCATGCGAGTCAAGGAGCAGAAGGCCAAGCTCCTGGGCTACCAGGCACCCACTCGCTCTGAGATCATCTCCGTGGACAGCGTCGAGTCGGAGATCAAGCGGCTTGAGGCAGAGCTCAACCGCGGCACGACCCAGCCCGGTACAGACGTCAACTGACGACAGAGGGCCCTACCTGACGGTAGGGCCCTCGTTGTCGTGCTTGTCACGAGTAGTTGTCGTTGAACAACTGCAGTGCCTTCTGCAGGATCCAGTCCTTGTTGAGGCCCATCTCGTAAGTCACTGCCAAGAGGTCCGCGATCGCGTCCGGCAGGTAGGCCTGGATCGCGTTCTGCATCTCTTGAGTGTCAGAACCGGGGACGTGCTCACCCGCCATCACCGCGATCACCTTCATCAGGTGCTCACCTCGCTCGACGGTGTTCGAGTGGTCCGCGGTCTGATCATTGATCACGATGAAGCTCATCGTCTCTCCTCAGTCTCATCTCAGTCGATGCTAGGTACACCCTACCACGACGTGGCGTCAATGTAAACAAGGAGGTGGCATGACTGACACCATCGACTCACTTGACGTGGTCAAGTTGGAACGTCTCCGCCACCTCCAGCAGCTTCAGCGCGAAGCTGCCAAGCTCAAGGCCTCGGTCGCGCAGTACTACCACGACCCGGTCGGGTTCGCGCAGGACTGCATCAACTGGACCAGTGACGGTCTCACCGCGTACCAGCAGGACATCCTGGGACTTCTCTCCGAGAAGCATCGAGTCTCGGTGCGCGGTCCCCACGGTCTCGGTAAGTCCACCACCAGCGCGGTCACCATCCTCTGGTTCGCGTTGACTCGAGACGCGGCCGGTGTGGACTGGAAATGCGTCTACACGGCTGGTGCCTGGCGACAGCTCATCAACTACCTGGCCCCAGAGATCCGCAAGTGGGCAGCTAGGATCAAGTGGGAGAAGGTCCGTGACACCCCGTTCAAGGGCAACGAGCTTCTCAACCTCAACCTGAGACTCACTCACGGCAGTGCCTTTGCCGCGGCTTGCAGCAACCCAGCACTCATCGAGGGTGCTCACGCTGACTCCCTGCTCTTCATCTACGACGAGTCCAAGTCCATCCCAGCTGGTACGTTTGACGCCTGTGAGGGTGCCTTCTCAGGTACCGGTGAGACCTACGCTATGGCTCTGTCCACCCCTGGTCCACCTGCTGGCCGGTTCTATGACATCCAGGCCCGGAAGCCAGGCTACGAGGACTGGTACGTCCGGCACGTCACCGTAGATGAGGCCATCGCCGCGGATCGGATCTCTCTCAAGTGGTTGGAGGACCGCAAGCGGCAGTGGGGTGAGACCAGCGCTCTCTTCCAAAACCGAGTTCTCGGTGAGTTCCACGCTGGCGAGGAAGACTCGATCATCCCACTGTCCTGGGCCGAGGCCGCCGTGGAGCGCTGGCACGAGTGGGTGGCCGCCGGTCGCAAGGACCCGGGTCTCCCTCACACCGTCGGGGTGGACGTGGCTCGTTCCGGCGCAGACAAGACCGTGTTCGCGATCCGCCAGGACCACGTCATCACTGAGTTGCGCACCCACGCTCTGGCAGACACCATGCAGACCACGGGTCGCGTGGCTGGCATCCTCAACCATGATGAGAAGGCCACTGCCATCGTCGACGTCATCGGGATCGGCGCCGGCGTGTATGACCGGCTCAAGGAGCAGGGTCACAAGGCTCAGCCCTTCGTCGCCTCCGGCAAGACCAACCGTCGAGACAGCACCGGCGAGATGCACTTCCTCAACGTTCGAGCTGCGGCTTGGTACAACCTGCGAGAACTACTGGACCCCTCAGCTGGTTCCATCGTGTGCCTCCCTGACGACGACGAGCTCCTCGGTGACCTTACCGCGCCTCGGTCCGAGGAGTCACTATCCGGGGGCAAGCTCAAGGTCGAGTCCAAGGACCAGATCAAGAAGCGGATCGGCCGCTCCACTGACCGGGGTGACGCCGTCGTGCAAGCCTTTTGGACCACACGTGGCACCTGGATGAACGCCTACGGCGCGGTGAACTGCCCAGGCTGCACCCGCAGCTACCTGGCCGAGGTAGCCGGTGTGGCTCGAGACAAGTGCCCCTACTGTGGGGTTGACGCCCCGGACCTGTTGGAACGCACCCCGAGTGAGGAGGACGAGAGTGTCAGTGCCTGAGCGTCGTCACCAAGCTGAGCAGGACCTCCTGGACCTGGAAAGCCTTACCGGTTCACCACTCCGGGACCTTCCCGTGCACCTCACCGACCAGTGGGGTGCCGGTGTCCGAGACGTGTTCCGGGAACTTGACGCCCCACTCACTGACGAGGCGAGTGCTCGAGCCGCGTTTGCCGGTGCCTATCTCACGGTAGCTCTGCTCAGCGGCAACAGCTACGTCAGTAGTGAGTGCCTCACCTCCGTGGGACACGTCCTCCGGTGGCTCTTCGAGAGAGGCGAAAGGCGTGCCTAGCACCAGCTTGACAGATGAAGAGGTCAAGGCCGCGCAGCGGATCTTCCGCGGTGAGGTCGCTGGTAAGTCCGGGTGTGTGCACTGCGCTGGCCTTCATGACGTGGTCTACGGCCTCGGCCGGGATCGGCAGCCGTGTCCCCGAGTCAAGCGAGCCGTGTGGCACGCTGACGGTACCCTTCTCGAGGTGGAGTACTGGCCTGAAGGTGAGTGGAACGACCGAGACGTCATCTACCCTGCCGACGTGATCGACATCGAAGTAGCAGACGAGGACCATGACAACGAGTGACCTGAGAGGGACCTGACGTGGCACGACGTGGCTCAGTCATCGCGGCCAACAGTGCCATCCAGAGTGGCGTCAACCGACAGACCCTGCCACCAGCCACTCCCAGTGGTCTCTTCGGTGCCGGGTTGGCCGGGACTGCTGAACACAGCGGGCGGCTGGTCAACCCCAGTGGCGGCTGGGGCAGCACATACGGCACCCTGGGTCTCCCACGACCACCTCAGGACTTCACCGAAGGTGCGTTTGGACCCTTCAGTCCCATCCTCTCCATCCCCGTTGACGAGTCCAACGAGTACGGACAAGTCGAGGCCCGCCTCGAGCAGTACCGCGTTGGTTGGAACCTCCCCACTGGCACCCCCGGTGACGAGGGTCTCAAGCTCGCCAGTTTCCAGCAGCTCCAGACCCTGGCAGACCTCTACTCGGTGGCCCGGGCCTGCATCGAGTTCATCAAGTCCCAGATCGTGTCACTCGAGTGGGACATCACTCCCACTCGAGACGCCGCCAAGGCCATGCGCAACGACCAAGCTGCCATGAAGGACTTCGGTGAGCGACGCGCTGAGGCCATCAAGTTCTTCAAGCACCCAGACCACGACTACTTCAGTTGGCAGTCCTGGATCTCCAACGTGATGGAAGAGATCCTGGTCTACGACGCCCTGTCCATCGTCATGCGGCCCAAGCGAGGACGAGGCGGCAAGAAGGGACTTCTCGGCTCCAACCTGGACTCCCTGGCTCTGGTCAACGGTCCCACCATCCGACCACTCTACGACCTCCGTGGTGGCACTCCTCGACCACCAGCCGTAGGCTACCAGCAGTATCTCTACGGGGTCCCACGAGTCGATCTCATGTCCACGATCATGGACTGGGACCTCGAGGACAACGACCTCAAGGGCTCACAGGTCCAGCAGTTCACGGGCAGTCAGCTCATGTACCTGCGGATGGTGCCACGACGGTGGACACCCTACGGGTTCCCACCCATCGAGCGCGGTCTCATCCCCATCACCACGGGTCTGGCCAAGCAGGGCTACCAGCGAGACTACTTCCAAGAGGGCACGGTTCCCGCGGTCTACATCTCCCCGGGCAACGACCTCTCCCCGAACCAGATCCGGGAACTGCAGGACGCTCTCAACGCCATCGCTGGTGACCCTGCCTACCACCACAAGATCATTGTTCTGCCGTCTGGCAGCAAGGTCGACCCTCAGCGGCCTACTGAGCTCGCTGATCAGTTCGACGAGATCATCATGGCCCAGACCTGCATGGCCTTCGGGGTACAACCCATGCAGATCGGCATCAGTCCCAAGGTCAGCACCACGCAGTCACCCGGTGCGGCCAACCAGATGGCCAAGATGTCTGGACAGCAGCAGGACCAGTCCACCTTGCTTCCCACCTTGCTCTTCCTGACCAGCATCGCGGAACACATCCTCCACGTGGTGTGTGGTCAACCTGACATGCGCTTCATCTTCGAGGGCATGCAGGAAGAGGAGGACGAGGAGACCCTCACCAACCTCCTGGTCAACCAGGTCGGTCACTCCCTGCGCACCATCGACGAGGGACGTGACAAGCTCGGCCTGCAGCCCTTCGGCCTCCCAGAGACCAGTGACCCTGGCGTGTTCACTCCCACCGGGTTCATGACCCTCACCCAGGGCGCTCAACTCGCTCAGCAACAGGCAGCTGCCAACGCTCAACAGCAGAACGGCCCAGACACCGGCCAAGACGACCAAGATGGCCAGGACCCGGACGCTGGCACAGAGGCCAAGACACCAGTTTCCAAGCCCACTTCCAAGCCGGCCGCGAAGCCAAGCGACGAGAAGGAGTCCCCGGGACACACCGCGGCAGAGGCCACTCACGACGCCGCAGAGCGAGACGCGGACAGCAAGGGTGGCCACGACACCACGGCCAGCAGTCAAAAGGCCGCCACCCCCACCGCGACCACGCCACCGCCCCAGCAGACCACGTCACCACCGAACGTGGCCCAGGACGTGCTCTTGGCCAGCACCGCGGCCCTGGTCGCCAAGCAACTCACCAGCACGATGCTCAGCTACTACGGTGGTGGCATCAACTTCCTTGAGGCAGTCACGCAAGGTGTGGCTGCCATGGAGAGTGCCTACTACAAGGCCCTGCACCACGGGGCGCAGACCGCGGCTCACCAACTGCACCTCCCACCCCTGGGTGAAGAGGTCCTGCAGGGACTCGCGGCTCAGCGGGCTGAGACCCAGCGACCCTACCTCACGGGTCTAGCCACGGCGGTGAAGGACGCGGACCAAGATGGTACTGACCCTCACACCTGGCTGCCACCTCGGACCAAGCTCTACGGTGAGGGTCTCAACGGTGCCTGGCACGACGGGTATGGCAACACCGGCAAGTCCAGTGACCCGGGTCTCAAGCTCGTGTGGCGCCTTGGTGAGACTGAGCACTGCCCCCTGTGCTTGGCTCGGGACGGCCAAGAGTTCACGTTCAAGTCCATCCCTGGTTGGCCAGGTGACGGCGGGTTCGGCGGTCCCGTGTGCCTCGGTGGACCCAACTGTGGGTGTCATGTGGACCTGGTGAAGGGTGACCAGGTTTTGGACAGCTTGGGCAACACGCAGCGTCCTGAGGCCCCTGGCTACTACGCTCAGCAGCGGCAAGACATCACCGCTCGTCGTCAACAGATGGCAGATGAGAAGGACCAGTTTATCGCGTCACTTCCCAACCAGACAGGCAGCGACGGGACCAGCGTGCAGTCCCGAGCCGCAGCCCGCGAGGAGCTTCGCCGACGGCTCGCGTCTCTGGCCAACCAGCGCATCCAGTCCACGGGTGGCTACGGTGGTGTCTCGGTGGAACCCCAAGACATCCCAGCCAGCCTTATCGCGTCATTGCTGCCCCAGTATGGACCACAACCCAACGTCGCGGACCTCCCGCTACAGGCCATGGTGAACGCGGTAGAGTCCATGTTCACCGGCAAGTTCACTCACACGGATCTCACCAAACGTGGGTTCACCATGTTGGTCCTGGACGCGGTCATGGAGGTGGCCCGGTGACCATCACGGAGCAACAGGTTCAGTCAGAGTTGGACGCTCTCACTCGAGTCATCCTCAAGGGCGTGTCACCGGGTACTTGGCAGCCCCGACACATCACTCACCGCGATGTCGGCACCGTGGTGGACTGTCTCAAGGCCGGCATGTCCCGGGCAGACACGGTTCGGGAAGCCGTCCGAGCTCGACGTCGACACGTCGACAACAGCGGGCAGGTCTTTGAGCCACCCACGGGACCAGACTCAGCGTTCCTTCCCGGTGACCCCTCTGGTCTGGGTGGACCAGTGCTGTTGCCACATGACGAGAACGACATCCAACACGACCCCGGTGACTTCAGCGCTCCTCGTTCTCGTCCCCTGGCTAAGGCCGCCGCCGACCCTCATGACGCCAACCCGGTTGAGGCTGAGCACGTCATGAACCAGATGCGGCAGAACTACCCAGAGAAAGCCCTGGGCTGGATGAAGAAGGCTCGGTGGATCGGGCCAGTAGAGGTACCCCAGGACCGGGTAGACTACGACGACGTGGGCTCCTGGGCTGCCAGTCACGAGCCAGACCGGGTCAAGCACTTCGCCAAGCAGATCAAGAAGGGTAAGGGCCACACCCACCCCGTGGTCGCGGTGCAGGAGCCCGGTGAGAACAAGGTCAAGGTCATCGACGGGCACCACCGTACCCTGGCCTACCACACCCTGGGTAAGCCAGTCCGAGCCTACATCGGGTTCGTAGACAACGACGGTGGCCCCTGGGACGAGACACACGTCTACCAACAGCACCAGGGTGCCTCGTCGCAGAACAAGTTCCTCGGCAAGGTCGGTCCCAAGGGCTACATCCACGGCTGGATCAAGGTAGGGGCAGAGGTCGACGCCTCGCACCTCAGCTTGAAGAAGGACGGCTCAGTCGTCCACAAGGAGTCTGGCACCGTCGTCGGGCACATCCAGCGGACCCCAGACAGTCCCAAGCCGGGTACTACCACGTTCCTGGTCCACCACGCCGACGGCACCCAGACCTACCACGGTGTCTACAAGCGTGAGGCCCTGGGCACCCTGGCCACGCATCACAACATGTCGGTGAAGGCCCACGGTGAGATCAAGTCGGTAGAACCAGAGGTCAAGCCCGCTGAGGTCGAGAAGCCAGTTGAGGCGACTCACGAGCCAGAGACTCCCAAGGTAGAGGAGCTCAAGCGACCAGAGCGAGAGACCGGTACTCTCACTGAGCCAGCCCCACTGGAGCGCACCCACGCTGTCGTCTCCGGTGAGACCGCGGAACTCAGTGGCGGGTTCGAGGATCACCTCTCACCAGAGGACCACGCCAGGATCAAGGCCCTCATCGGTGACAAGAAGCTCAAGTTTGCTGATGACAAGCAAGCTGGCGAACTGGACACTCTCAAGAGCCGGTACCTGCACTCAGTGCTCACCAAGGCCGGTGTGCCTGAGCCAGCGGCTGGCCTCATCAGCAGTGACACGGACCTGCAGAACGAGGGCAACTGGAAGGCCAAGGACTGGGCTGGCGTGGACCGGTTGGTCAGTGTCTGGGGTGCCAGTGGCAACGACGACATCGTGCCGATCTTCAACAAGGTCCACGACATGAAGGAACCACCGAAGATCCAACCCGGTGACTTTGACGGTGCGAAGCTCACTGAGATCAGTGAGTTCAAGTACGCGAAGTCTGACTTCCAGTCCTTCAGCGGTCCCATGGGCCTGCTTGGGTTCCGGTTCAACGACATGTCACCAGAGGCACGACAACGTCGAGAAGACTTCCATGATTACTGGACCGTGAAGGCACAGCAACACTACACACAGCAGGTCCTCAAGGAAGCCAAGATCTCTGGTGATCTCCCGGTGATCCGAGCCGTGTATGGCAAGCAGGCCAAGCAGCTTCAACTCGCTGAGCACCCTCTCAAGTTTGGCGCGGAGAAGGAACCATGGACCGCCACCACCAATTCCATCTCCTCCTGGTCAGAGCCCAGGGGCAAGGCGTCGATCCGCAGTCTCATGAACAAGTCAGTCGGGCATGAGGTCGACAACATGAACATAGGGGCTCCTTACGGCGTCAAGTACACGAAGAACGACGTGCCAGTCGCGTGGATGAATACCACCCACCCCTCAGACCAGGTGTTCATGCACTGGCGAGGTGAGGGTGAGCTTCGAAACAGCGTCGTCGCCCTAGGAGAGGTCGTCGCCATCAAGGCACAACCCAGCAGTGACAATACGACGATCCAGTTTGGACTGAAGGCATGATCGACCTCGGCAACCTGGACGAGTCCCCAGTCAACCGGGACTGGCTCCACGACCTCTATGACGTGGCTCGCGGCGCCACCTGGTCGCCTGGCATGGGCAAGTCACGCCTCCCTCAGGCACCAGAGGGGGACGTGACCAAGGCCAAGGGGCACGGCGGTGACGCGGAGACCCTGCGCCGATACTGGACCCACGGCAAGGGCGGCACTCTGAAAGTCCGCTGGGGTGAGCCCGGTGACTTTGACCGCTGCGTCCGCCACGTCGGCAAGTTCATGGAGGACCCGAAGGGCTACTGCGCAGAGCGACACCACGATGCCCTGGGTATCTGGCCAGTCACTCACGCCAAGGAGCTTCGAGGCAAGGCCGCCGTTCCTGGCCTCACCAAGCGCAGTGGCATGGTCAGCATCGACCTCACACCTGGCACCCTCCAAGACGTGGACGGCGGGGTCGACGACCACCATGTCACCCTAGTCTACCTCGGTAAGAACGTCACGGATGACCTCCTCGAGGAGGTCAAGCAGGCGGTGCAGCAGGCAGCCCGTGGTACTGTGCCCTTCACCATGCAGGTCGGCGGCCTCGGCAGGTTCCCGGCCTCAGCCAGCAGTGGCGGTGATGACGTCCACTACGCTCACGTCACCACTGACGAGCTCACCCAGGGTGAGCCACTGGACGTGCTGCGCCAGAAGCTGCAGAGGTACCACGCCTCAGAGCACCAGGACTTCACCCCACACGTCACTCTCAAGTACGGTGGTGAGGCACCAGAGCCCCAGCCCTGGGTGGACGTGCCGGTCACACACCTCAACATCCACGTCGGTGGTGAGGTCGTCTCCACCGTCCCCCTGGGCAAGCCCACCAACACTGGCAAGATGAAGGTCCCCGCGGTCCAGATCCTCAAGGTCGGGCCAGAGGGATACATCCACGGGTTCATCTGCGTCCGGCCACCCTGTGGCCACGGCACCACCAAGGCCTGGCGGGACCCCAAGAACGGCAAGATCTACCACGGTGGGCACCTGGAGGGCAAGACCTACGTCGGTGGTCAGCAGATCGGTGGTATCCGCAAGAACGCGGACGGCACGTTCAGTGGACAACACAACGGCGCGGTCATCGGCTCTGGCAAGATGAAGCTCATGACCAAGCACCAGACCCACCAAGAGGCCGTGGACTCGGTAGCCGAGTATCACAACCTGCATCTCCTGGCTCAACACGCTACCAAGCAGGGCGACACGAGTGCCGCCAACCACCTCCATGCCGCGGCCAACGCCCTGGCAAGTGGTGACGCGATGAAGGCTCACACCGAGCTCACTCAGGCCCGGAACTTCGCCACCCCTGGTCAAGGTTACGACAGCATCCACGAACAACTCAAGGCCCACGAGCAGCTTCACGGCATGCAGAGCCCCGTGGGTGGTACCACGCATGACTCGTCAACACCGGTCAAGGTCCCGGCTAAGAAGACCGCACCCGGCGAGATGGCCAAGCCGATCACTCCCGCTCAGAGTGCCACGGTCGCTGCTCCCACCCCGGCCACTCACCCCACTGCACCCTGGGCCAAGGCCGGTGGTGAGATCAACACGCAGGACCTCAGTGTCAAGAAGAACGGCGACGTGGTCCACAAGCCCACGGGAACCGTGGTCGGCCACCTGGCCAAGCAAGCAGACACACCGAAGAAGGGCACCAGCACCTTTACGGCCACCCACGCTGACGGCACTCACACTCACACCGGTGTCTACAAGGGCAACGCCCTGGCCAGCATCGCTCTTCACCACAACTCCAAGATGAAGGGTGGGGAGGGACACGTCGCTCAGCCAGAGGCACCGGCAGTCTCAGTGGAACTCCCCAAGCCGAAGCCCAAGTTGGATCTCCCGGCTAAGGTCACACCGGCTGGCATGACACTGGTACCAGGTAACGAGCCCGGTAGCATGGACTTCGTGGATGACGCCACCGGCAAGAAGATCGGTGAGACCATCCCCACATCTGGTAAGCCGAGTTTCAAGCAAGTCAAGCACGTGGACGGGACTGTTCTTGACGTGAAGCACTTCACGTCGAGCGGTGCCGTGCTCCCTGGCGGCGCAGCGCAACACGCCAAGCTCACTCTCTCGGAGTATCACAACTCACTGAGTGGGAGTTCCTCATCACCGACACCACCGTCGACACCTGAGAAGAAGGACTACGAGAAGCTCGGCGCGATCAACGCCAAGGACGTCTTCCCTGATGGTGCCGGTGACCTTGTCCACAAGCCGACAGGCACCGTGGTGGGTCACTACAAGCCCGATTCTGGTGGCTATACGGCTACTCACGCTGATAGTACTGCTGTCCCGGTAGGCGTAGGCAACTCACCCTCACAAGCCGTGGCCGCGTACCACAACAAGAAGTACGCCGGCATCACCGAAATGACGGCACCGGCTGAGACACCAGTCAGTCCAGTACCAGAGTGGGCCGCCGCCGGTCACATCAGTTACAGCGATGACGCGCACTACAATACCGTGTCAGACAAGGTCACGCACAACAACGTCGTCATCGGAGAAATCAACCTCCCGGTGAGCGGTGGCGCGGTACCGACACACGCCAGTGGCAAGACGTTGCCGGCCTACAGTGACGTCTATCACGCTAAGAAGGCTCTCATCAACTATCACAACGATGAGATCGACAAGCTTCCACCGTCAACGTCACCCGCGGCAACGGTACCCTCAGCACCGGCTCCAGAACCGCCGCCTGCCTGGCTCAAGGCCGGCACCGCGGTCAAGCCCACCGACGTCTCAGTCAAGCAAGACGGCACCCACGCCGCCATCGACAAGGTCAGCAAGCAGCAGATCGGCACGGTCAGCAAGAACTGGCACAACGCCTGGGTGGTTCAACACGAAGACGGCACCAAGCTTCCCAACTCCAGCACCAAGAAGGAAGCCGTCGCCAAGTTGGCCAACTATCACAACCAGACCACGGCTATCCACCAGGTGGTGAAGAAGGACCCAGACAGCGCACTGGCCAAGTTGGACCCAGGCACTCCTGGTTACAACTACAAGACCATGGTGGGTCCCGTCGACTCGACTACCGGTGTGGCCAACGTCGACTATCACAGCAACCCCTGGGACACTCAAGCCGATCAGGTCACTCACCTGGGCACGATCAAGACCAACCCAGATGGCACAGCCACGGTCACACACGCTCACAGTGGTGCCACCTGGACTGTTAGCAACTCGTGGGAGGCCAAGGGTTCACTGGCCTACGCTCACCAGCAAGCCGTCAAGTTGGCCAAGGATGAGAGCGCACCTAAGCCCAAGCCGTCACTCGCTCAACAAGTCAACCTCACTCCGGTGGCACCGGCGGCGGTTCACGTTCCCAAGTCAGTTCACACCACCTTGGGCAACGAGACACTGAGTGCCGGTGAACTCGCCGCGGTCAAGAAGTACACCGGTAGCTGGTACGGCACCATCAACAAGAAGGTCGCGCTCGCCAAGCTTCACCACGACCAGAAGACCGGTGACACGGCTGGCAACAACCTCACCTCAGCCCTGGACAAGAGTGAGCTCACTCAGGATATGACCCTGCACCGTGGCATCAATGACGGTGAGGGCATGCTCGGTCCCGTCGGTAGTCAGGTCGGCAAGGTCGGCGTGCAACACTCCTTCATGTCCACCAGTACCAAGGAACACGTGGGACAGAACTTCGGTGGCTGGGGCAGCAAGGGACTCCTCCTCACCATCCACGCTCCAAAGGGTGCCAAGGGCATGGACGTGAAGGGTGTCTCCTACTACAGCAGTGAGGCAGAGATCCTCTTGCAACGAGGCACCATGTACCACGTGAACAGTGACGTCGTCGGGTCAGATGGCCGTCGCCGCGCTGACATCACCATCGTCGGTATCAGCAAGTCTGATGGCAACCACACCATGTACAACAAGATCGGACAGGCATGAGCGACGAGCAGGCCCCAGACGAGCACGACGACCTTGAGCCAGACGAGGACGTCAAGCAAGAGGAAGCTGAGGGTGCCTTCAAGGACCGACTCAGCGCGGTCTACGAGGGTGACCACACTACTCTTCCTGCTGACGAGGCCGATGACTTCATGCGTCGCTACAATGCTCAAACCGGCAGTGGCTCCAGTGACACTGCGTGATATACTATGGTCACTAGACGAGTCGTGCCTGAGGCACGGCTCGTCTTTTCATATGCCAAAGGAGGAGCATGGCAGCCACGCTGACCCCCGACGGTGAGGTGACCTACGTCTCCTTCCCCATCGCCAAGATGGAAACCACGGCAGACGGTGACGTCATCGTCTACGGTAAGGCCACCGACGGGATCGTTGACAGTGACCGACAGATCGTAGACCCTGAGTGGGCCGCCAAGGCCGTGAAGGACTGGCTGGACACCGGGGGCAACGTTCGAGTCCAGCACGACCAGTACCGTCCCGTGGGGCGTGGTATCGAGGTCGACAGCGACGGCAACGGTGGTCAGTGGGTCAAGTCCCTGGTTGTGGAACCCGTCGCGAAGGACCTCGTGAAGAAGGGCGTGCTTCGGTCCTACTCCGTGGGGATCATGCACCCGGTCATCGTCGCTGACAAGCACGCGGTCAACGGTCGCATCATCGGTGGTGAACTGGGTGAGATCTCCCTGGTAGACCGCCCGGCCAACAAGAACTGCCGATTCGAGCTCGTCAAGGCTGCCAAGACCGGTGACGCGGAATGGGTGGGCAAGCTCTTCGGCCGGCCAGCCCCCAGCCCAACTGATCTAGCGCGGGTGCTCAACAAGCACCAGACTGAAGACGTGGTAGAGAAAGTCGGCCCACACGGCTACTCTCATGGTTGGATCAAGGTTGGACCCGTCAACGTAGGTGATCTGCAGCGCAAGCCCAACGGTGACGTAGTCCACAAGCCCACCGGTGAGAAGATCGGGCACATCGCGGCACCCAACGGTACCGGCAAGTACGCGGGTCGTAAGATCACCCATGAGGACGGCACTGACCTCGGGTTCAAGGCTAAGCCAGCGGCAGCTCTCGCCACCCTGGCTAATCACCATAACGCGACGCACACCGCGGCACCTGGTGTGAAGCCGACAACCAGTGAGTCAATCAGCTCCATCCTTGAAGACATGAAGACCAAGCCGGCTTCACCCCAGAACCTTGAGATCCTGCAAGCACTTCAAGCACTGCAGGATGACAAGCACAAGGCCGGCACGATTGACCTTGAGAAGAAGATTGATCCCAACGTCGGTGGCGGCGTGGACCGGGACAAGCTCCCTGCTGAGGACTTCGCGGGACCCAATCGCACCTATCCCATCGTCACCCCTGGTGACGTGCAAGACGCCGCGTCACTCGTCGGCAAGGCTGACAACCCTGGCTCGGTCAAGAACCGCATCATCAGCATCGCCCGCCGCAAGGGCTCAGCGTTCGTGGCACAGCTCCCGGACGCCTGGAAGAAGGAGCTGGGTATCGACAAGGGAGATGCCGTGACTGAGGATGAGACCGTCGAGAAGGCAGGGGGCAAGCAGTGCCCCAGCTGTAAGCACTTCAACAAGGCCGACGCTGACACCTGCAAGTGCGGTGAGAAGCTCGGTGGCGACGACGAGGACGCGGTCGACAAGTCCAAGAAGCCGGCCCCTGACGACGAGGGCGATGACGGTGAAGACGAGATGGACAACCGCAGTGACGGTGGTCCAGACGAGGCTGATGACGACGGTGATGACTCTGACGAGGCAGACAAGGCCGTTGAGACACCCAAGGTGAAGAAGGGCAAGTCCAGCTGCAGCAAGTGCAGTGCCAGCATGGGCAAGAAGGCCAAGTTTTGCCCCAACTGCGGTGCCAAGGCTGAGGTCACCAAGAGCATTCACCGCAGTGAGCCCACCCCCGCTGACGGGGTCACCGGCATGTCCGCGCAGCCCGTCGCCCCTCACCGCGAGCCAGACGGTACTGCCATCGAGTCCTTTGAGGCAGACGCTCACCTGGACACCGTGCCAGATGACCAGGTGGCCATGAAGACTGCCATGAAGCACGAGACCCTGGGTGTCGGCGGTGAACTGGGCGCGCTTCATGACCTTCTCTGCCCCGCCTACAGTCACAAGTCCCTGACCCTGGCACACCCTTACCGGGACCTCACCGGGTTGGACACCACCCTGTGGCAGCGTGAGGCCATGAAGACTGCTGCCGGCGCTCCCATGGAAGAGGCCCTGGCAGCCCAGGACCGCTGGTACGCGGCCACCGTGGTCAAGAACGCAGACCCAGACGTCCTGTTGGAGCTTCACCAGGAGCTGCACAAGTCCTTCACAGACGCCAACCCGGGACCGGGAACCGCTCTCACCCCTGGTCACGTGACGGCACAGCAGTTCCGGCGCCCCCTCATCGTGTCCGGCAACGCTCGTCCCTCCTTCCAGTACGCGGGACCCAACACGGCACCCGTCATCGGTGGGCAGATCACGGCGAGCCAGTTCCAGCGTGGGTTCCTCCACGGTGGTGCGGCAGCAGACAGCCCAGCCAACAAGGGCGCTGACGCCGAGACTCGGACCATGCGAGTCACGCAACACCGAGAGACCACCCGGTCCGCGATGCTTCTCCTTCACGATCACCTGGCCAAGTCACACAGTGGACTCTGCCCCATGAGCCTCACCTCAGAGGAAGCCATGGAACACGTTCCCACTGAGCAGGTGGAGGCCACCAGTCACGACACTCCCCGGCAACTCACCGTGGACGGTGAGTCTGGGAACGTGCAGAAGGCCGCGGGTGCCTCACCTGACATGCAGGTCCTTCTCAAGTCACTGGTCCCCGACCTGGTCAAGAGCGCGGTGGCTGAGGCTACGGCACCCCTGGTCGCTGAGTTGACCAGGGCCCAGGATGACCTGGCAGAGCAGCGGAAGTTGCTCAAGAAGGCGCGTAAGGAGATCGAGCAGCTCGCTGACGAGCCCGACCCTCGCGTCGCTCCGTGGCGGGGCCTCGCTCAGCCACGTTCCACCAAGAGCCTCGGGGACGAGACGTCCCCGACTACCCTGGCCACGGTCCAAGACCGGTCACAGCTGGGGAAGTTGCAGGTGCTGCAGGAGCGGTACCTCAACTCGGACGACCCACGGCAGCGGGAAGCAGCCTTGAAGGGCATCTTGCAGATGCGCGGTATCGACTAATCACCACTTCGACCGCCGGCCCGGCGACAGGGCAACTAGCTTCCCGTTGAAAGGACACACCGTGGCAGACATCCTGTCCACCATGGAGATGCCTACCTCTCAGGGTTCGGTGATCGCCGGAGCCACCGAGGAGGCACCCAAGTACAGCCACACTGGCGAGATGATCCAGAAGCGCATGGGTGAACTCGTCAAGGGAGCCGGTTTCGTCACCGGTAACCAGCCCCTCCAAGACGAGGGTGAGATCGCTCTCCGGTCGCACCAGGCCACCATGGACCTGCGCGTGGCCACCAGTCGAAGCGTGTTCCACAAGTCCAAGGTCGTCGCCGGCCTCAACAAGGGCTTCATGGACAACTTCGGTCTCATGAAGTCGGCTTTCACCGCTCCCTCCATCGCGGAGCAGATGGCCGAGATGATGAGCAGCCTCCCCGGTGGTCCCGAGGCGGTTCAGAAGTCCTTCACCGCGGGCAACCTCGGTATCGGCAGCATCTACGGCCTGGTCCCCTTTGACCTCCGGGCCCCGTCTCGTCTGATCTACCCGGTCTACACTGTCCTCCGCAACAAGCTCCCTCGCCCAGCCGGCCAGGGTACCTCGATGCAGGAGAAGGTGCTCACCGGCATCAGCGGCTCCGGTACCGGTGGCCAGGGTGTCCTGGACATCTCCACCGCGGAGCTCACCGGTTCCACCAGCTTCAGCAGCTGGCCACTCAACCTGCCACAGTCTGGCAACCAGACCGAGCAGGCACTCAACGTGCCATACCGGTTCTTCGGCCTCACTGAGCAGTTGTCCTTCCTCGCTCAGTTCGCGGGTCAGGGCTTCGAGGACATCAGCTCCCTCGCCAACCTCATCCTCCTCCAGGAGATGATGCTGGGCGAGGAGTACATGATGCTCGCTGGCACCAGCGCTCCCCTGGCCACGCCAGGTGCGGTCACCACCACCCTGCGTACCGCGGGTAGCAACGAGACCCCGATCGGTGGCTCCCCCGCTCACTTCGTGGTCGCGGTCACGGCCGTCAACTACTACGGTGAGACTGTCGCCAGCGCGGTGTCCACGGACATCACCACGGTGGGTACCACCAACGTCGTCGACGTGGCCATCGCCCCGGTCGCCGGTGCTCAGACCTACAACATCTACGTGGCCACGGCTTCTGCCACCCCGACCAACTCGCAGCTCTGGTTGCAGGTTGGCGCCACCACTCAGGCCGGTGTCACCTCCGTGGGCACCCAGTCCAGCACCCCGGTTGGTGGCAAGTACATCACCATCCAGGGACCCGCAGCCGGTGCCGGTGCTCACCCGCCGACCACTGACACGGGAACCGGCAAGGGCACTCGCATGGAGGGTGTCATCCCGACACTCACCGGTGCCTCCGCCAGCGCTGGTGTCTACCCGAGCGGCTGGCAGGGCGGCTACGTCAACCAGTCCGTCGGTACCCACCTCTCCTACAACGCCGTGTACCAGATGCTGGATGGCCTGTGGGAGACCAACGGTACCAACACCGGCGCGTTCAAGGCTGACCCCGCTGAGCTCATCGGCAACGGTGGCGACATCATGCGGCTCAGCAACGACGTGATCTCTCAGGGCTCGGCGACCAACTACCGACTCTTCCTGGACCAGCCCGACGTGGCCGGTGTCCGGGTCGGTGCCGCGGTCTCCCAGTTCCAGAACCCGATCACCAAGTCGATCCTGAACCTGACGGTCCACCCCTGGCTCACCCAGGGCACCGCCATGGCGATGACCTACCAGCTCCCACAGACTTGGTCCAACGTGGCCAACGCCTGGGAGATGACCTGCGTGCAGGACTACGTGTCCATCGCGTGGCCGGTCATCGACGCGACCTTCCGCTACTCGATCTTCCTGTACGGCGCTCTGTGCGCTCACGCCCCACAATACTCGGGCATCCTCCAGGGCCTTCAGGTCTCCGACACCACGCCGTTCAGCTGATAGGAGGACGACGACATGGCTACTTTTGACGGCTCTCTCCCAGCACAGCAGGTCAGTTCGGTCACTACGACTCCCACGGTGGATGTCTTCAGTGCGAACGTGACCGCGTTTGCCGCGCTGAATCCGGCGACTACGTTGCACGACGTGACCATCATCAACATCGGTCCGGCTACCGTGTTCTTGGGATCCTCCAGTGTCACTGCTAGCACCGGCCTCGCTCTCAAGGCCGGTCAGCAGGTGACCATCCAGGGCTGGACCGCCACCACCGGCACCACGACCAACGACATCTGGGCGATCACGTCGTCCGGTACGGCGCGGGTCATCGGTTCGTTGGCCACCGTCGCCTCGGTGGTCTGACACTCTCCGCACCCGGCCAGTTCACGCTGGCCGGGTGCGGGTGTCACCACCCGTACTCTTACAGGAGACCACATGCCAGGCAACCAGAACATCACAGCGACAGCTTCTCTGGTCTACAGCCCCTCGCCGGCAGGTACCTCTCACCTCTTCCTCAGCAACCTGGGTCGGTTCCCGGTGTACGTCGGGCAGGCAGGCGTGACCGCGGCCAACGGTCTCCCGGTCTACCCCAACCAGAACCTCGACCTCTCCACCATGCCGGTCAACCTCTACGCGGCCAGTGGCTACACCAAGACCGCGACAGCGACCACGACCACGGCAGACGTGACCGCAGGCACTGGTACGGTGGCCGTGACCTCTGGTACCGGCATCGCTAACGGTGCGTTGATCCTCATCGGTAGCGGTGGCGGCCAGGAAGTCCTCACGGTCATCTCTGGTGGTACCACCACCACGTTGACCACCTCGGCACCACTCTACGATCACGTGTCTGGTGAGGCCGTCACGGTCGTCACTTCAGTCGGCGGTCAGATCAACGTGGTGGCTGGAACTACCTGATGATCGATCCGATCCCCGGTAGCGTGCCTAACACTGCCGTGTTGCTGTGCACCGTGCCACCGGGTGTCGGCTCAGTCACTATCAGCGTGGCTGCAGCCAACACCACGTTTGTCTACGTGGGTACTACCAACACTGTCACTAGTACCAACGGTGCCGCGATCGTTGGTGGATCCAGTGTCACGATTCCCACGTACCCCGGTTCTAAGGGCACTCAACTGTGGGCCATCGGTTCCGTGGCTGGTCCCACTCCTGTCGGCGTATTCATCTCCACCGGTGGTTAGGAGCTGCTGATGAGTCAACGCGTCAACCTTCCACCCGGCTGCTCAGGCTTTGACTGCAAGGACGGCACCAAGTACAAGGCCGACAAGCCGGGTGGCTCAGTCGTGATCAGTGATCGGCACGCAGACGCGGTGAACAAGTCTCAGTTTAAGGAACAAGACTTCATCAGCGCTCAGTCACTCCAATCCTTCGGCACTAAGGTAGGCCGGTACTGTCAGAAGTGCCGACGTCTCTGGAACGCCTGGAACGACACGTGCCCTCGCTGCGGTGAAGCCACCGTGGAGGAGTAAGCAGCGACATGAGCGTGCCGATCACGTTCACACTAGCTGCCAACACCACTGCTGGTGGAGTCGTCGTCGCGGGTGGCTACCTTGTCTTCACGGGCAAGCTCCTCACCAAGGCCCTCGTGGACCGGCTCATCAAGATGTATGAGCAGAGACTCGAGGAGAAGGATGAGCAGGCTCGCACCTGGCGTGAAGCGCATGACGTGGTCAAGAAGTCAAATGATGCTCTTATCACGCAGCTCTACCAGTCACTGGAGATCGGCCGAACCACCAACAGTGTTCTCCAGGCACTCCCTACTCCCTCTTCTAGCAGCTCCAGTGCACCTTCCGGTGCCGGAGGTGGTCCCGATGCCACCCACGTGGCGTAGAGTATGGTTCCGCTTCTTTCCAGAGCTGCCCGTCGATGAAGATGATCTGTCGCACGACGAGAAGGTAGAAGAAGCTAAGACGGCACTGAGGGAGGGAAAGCGCAAGCAAGCGGAGGTGAGTCGGTTGGGAGACCAAGTAGCATTGAACGCAGAACGACTCGGTGACAAGCACCGTCGAAACCACTTCAGTGAGGGAGTGGCTCAGATGTTGCATGACGGATATCGGTCATGATCACCAATTTGCGGGTTATCGCAGACGTAGCCGACACTGCAGCGCTCACGGCTTTCTTCAGTACTATCGTCTTCATCACCGGTTACACCGTCTTGGCACCCTGGTGGCGCTACTCAGTGGGTCGAGCCATCGTCTCTCTGGATGGTGCTCTCTTTGCCACGTTGCTTCCCACGTTTCTTCGTCTCGTGTTCCACGTGAACAACCACGTCTTCTTCTACGCGTGGTTCACCATCGTCTCACTGTTTCTCGTCGCAGCTACCACGTTGTGGCGATTGATGACTCTGAGTCGAGTACAGCACCACGCGTCTCAAGCTCCGACGCCGGAGACGGTGTCGGTCGACACCCCTCAATTGGAGGACATGTGACTCTTTACGCTCGGTCGGACCTCGCTGGTACGGCCGTTCCCGTCTCTCACGGAGGCTGTGGCCAGGCCCACACCCGACCCGTTGAGAACGGCGCACCTGTCAAGCTCTGGGCACTGGACTGCCCGAGCTGCGAAGTCGACCTTCGAGACCACCCTCTTTGGTCAGCTACCATCTCAGAGATCCCTGAGACTCACGACGAGAAGATCACTCGAGAGGACCAGGAGAAGCGTGGCCAGCGTGACGCTGCCACTGGCACCGCTCAAGCCCTGGAGAAGCTCTCTGGACTGGGTGACCTCCCAGCAGTGCTCGCGCAACTCGCTCAGCTCCTCACCGGTCAAGGACAGACCCAGCCCCCTCAACTGGAGACCAGCGTCTGCCCCAACGGGCACGAGATGCTACTCAACGCCAAGTTCTGCGGTGAGTGTGGTAGTCCCATGGTTGGTAACATGGCATCGACCATCACCCTCAACGACCTCGTCGCAGCCAGGGACCTGCAGATCCCAGACGCCTGGTTGGAGGCACCCGAGCCACCGAGAGACGAGGTGTCCACAGAGGTGACTGACACCCCTGACTACGACGCCCTCAGCCTCCCAGAGCTCCGTGAAGTCGCGCGCAGCCGCGGACTCCGCACCACCCGATCCAAGGCAGAGCAGATCCAAGTACTCCGGGACGCCGACTAGGCATGAGACGAGGCACGTGCGGCTTGTGCGCTCGCCGTGGCCAACCACCCGTCGGTGACTGCCCGGTGTGCCACAAGCCGTACTGCCACAAGCACGCAGCCTGGGACGGCGAGAAGATGGTGTGCAGCAAGTGTCATCGTCAACGTGAGCGGGAGAGGTGAGACGACGTGGCTACGCCTTACGTGACTCCTGACATGATCGTCAACGCTCCCACTGGCATCAGCTGGAACATCATCCCGTTCCCCAAGGCCACGTCCTCGCAGCAGGTCGCGGAACAGATGAACATGTGCGTCCGAGCCACCGGGATCGTGGACTCCTACTGCAACCAGATCCTCCAGGCCACGGTCGACACCGAGGTCCTCAACGGGCCTGACTACCGGCTCACCATCCAGAACAGCACCGGCAACGCCAGGTTGCTGCTCAGCCGTTGGCCCGTCACTGAGGTCCTTCAACTGGCCGTAGCCGGGAACACGTTCCCTCGGCAGTGGCAGGTCGTTCCCAGTGACATGTATGAGGTGGAACGCCCACCCATCGGGATCTACGGTACCACCACTCCGTCCTCAGCGGCAGACGGTGGTCAGCCGGTCCTCCTCGGTGCTGGCTACGTCACCCGTTGGCTGGGTCGGCAAGGGTACACCACTTCCACCACCTACAACAACGGGTGGCCCCACACGTCACTCACGACGCCCGCTGAGGCACTGGCGACCACGGTCACCGTAGATGACGTGACCGCGTTCACCGGTGCCATGGCCTTCATCTACGACGGCTCTCAGACTGAGACCGTGACCGTGCAGAGCGTGTCAGCGAACACACCGTTTCCGCTTCCCTTCGGTGGCACCACCCCTGCCGGCCCGGGTACTCTCACCTTGACTGAGCCACTGCAGTATGACCACGCCAGCGGGGTCGTCCTCTCCTCTCTTCCAGGTGACATCATGTGGGCCACCATCCTGGCCACGACGGTGCAAGCCCTGGAAGCCGGTATCACTGCTGTCACGGTGCAAAACCTCCCAGGTAGTCAGACCACGGGTGGCATGGGTATCCTCTCTCTGCAGAAGGAATACCAGCAGATCCTCGGTCCCTACCGGCGGGTCATCTGATGCCGCTCAAGAGCGTACAGAAGTACGTGAAAAACCTTCTCGATGGGATCGCTGTCCCGGGGCAGCTTCTGCCCCTGGAAGTGCACATCACCCCACCGGCTCTGGAAAGCGTAGACGGTCCCATCGCCTACGTCTGGGGCAGCCACCTCAACGTTACCCGGCAGACCATGCCGCGTGGTGCTGGCTTCCAGAACTGGCCGTGGATGATCGACATCTGGGTCGTGTATCTCACCAACGAGAACGAGAACCCGACCATCGACGACGAGTTCCCAGACATCCTCGACACGATCATGCGGGTTCTGCGCACTACCACCATGCCGGTGTTCATCGACAACGATGGGATCCCACAGGACGTGTCAGCCCCAGTCACCAGTCGACAGGGACTCACTCAGATCCAACGAGTCGGTGAACGTTGGACCCTGGACTATCCACCGGAGCGCACCCCGGCCACGATGCGCATGTACTGGTACAGCGCGTCCATCAGCGTCGAGGTCTTGGAAGTGGTGCAGGGATGAGCGTTCACATTCACTCCAGCTGGCAGGGCCGCCCTGAGGAACTAGCCTTCAAGTTGAAGAAAGTCGTGACTGAGTGGGGTGACGAGACCGGTCATACGGTACGAGATGAGCTTAAGGAAGCCACTCCCGTCAGAACCGGTGCTCTGCAAGCCTCAGAGCGATACAGCCGTACCTCCGCGGGACTCACCACCCGACTGGAGTGGAGCGCGCATCGTCTCTACGCTCCCTTCGTTATCAAGGGGACCAAGCCACACGAGATCAGGCCAGTCGCGGCTCGATCACTGCGGTGGGTGGGAGCCGGCGGGGTTCACTTCGCGAAGGTCGTGCACCACCCGGGTACCAAGGCCAATGACTTCCCTCGTCGCGTGCTCGACGAGGTCAAGGACGAGGTCATCACCAACCTCGCCAACAAGATCCAAGCGGCACTGAACGGTGAGGACCACGCATGACACAGGCGATGTACACTCTGCGTTACCTGGGTGAGATCGAGACTACCTTCCAAGAGATCTCCCAGACCGTGGAACCGCAAGGCACGTTCCAAGTTCCAGCGAGTGAGGCAGAACGCTACACTCGTCGAAGTGACATCGAGCAGGTAGACCCGGCACCAGAGTCAAAAGACGAGACACCCGAGTCAACGGATGAGGCACTGACAGACTCGGTCTCACAAGACCCGACACCAGCTGACGCTGACGTACCCGCTGCTGACCCTGAGCCACCGGTCACGGCCTGAGCCGTCGACGCTTGACAGGAGCATATGGCATACCCCACGATCACGGAGCGTGACGGCTCCCTCAGCGCCACCGGCATCGCCAAGGAAGTCACCTTTGGCACACCCGTCACGGCCACCACGTTCCTCCCCATGCTCAGCAACACCATGGAGGTGGACCCGGGTTGGTTCTCACCTGAGCTCATGATGGCCACGCGTGACCTTCACGTGTTCAACCTCTACGGTCAGGCCGTCTACACCGGTGCCGTCGCTGGACCGTTCTTCCCCAGCAACGCGGCCACTCTCCTGGCCGGCTCCATCGGCACTGACGTGGTCACGGGGTCTGCCAACCCCTGGACGCACACCATCAGTCAGGCAAACACGCTTCCCAGCTTCACCATCGAGAAGAACCTCGGCAACTACCAGTCCATCCAGTTTGCCGGGTGTCGCGTCGGCAAGATGACCCTCAACGTGCCGGCTACCAACGAGGCAGCCAACGTCTCGTATGACGCCACCGGCCAGTCCGCGGCCATCCTCACCTCGCCTACCGCGGTCACCGTTGTCAACGAGTCACCGTTCGTGTTCGCAGAGGGAAGCCTCACGCTCTTCACGCACGCTCGAGCAGAGGTCACGTCTGCGTCGATCACCATCGACAACGGTCTCAAGTCCACCTACACGTTCAGTGGCAACCACGGGCCCTCCTTCATCACCCCGGTCACCCTGCACGTGTCCGGCAGTATCACCCTCACCTGGTCCAGCTTGAACGACTCTACCTATGGTGACTTCACGAACCTGGTCAACGGGACCCTGGGTGCCTTGTCTATCTCACTCACTCACCCGGGCGCCACTGGTGCCAGTCTCACCATCACGTGTCCCCAGGTCGTTCTCTCCAAGATGACCGAGGACGTGAAGATGACTGACGTCATCATGTCCAACCTCACCTTTGAGGCTACCAAGTCCCTGAGCAGTGGCTACACCGTGCAAGCCGTGCTGCTCAACGCCATCTCCACCGCCTACTGATCCACTACTGAGGAGCCGCTGATGCCGGGTTACGCTAACAGCTACGCCGAGACCGAGAAGATCGTTCTCACCAACTCAGACTACTGGGTGGAGATCCTCACCTGTCTCCCACGCAAGGCTCTCAAGAAGGCTGAGGCGGCTCTCTCCCAGGCCGTGGTCCAGCAGGACCAGGCAGCCAGTGACGGCATGAACGTGTCCATGGCCCCTGACGTGGCCGGGTATCGGGACCTCATGGTCCTCGGTTCCATCTCGTCATGGAACCTGGACGACGAACGTGGCCAGGTCATCCCCGTCACCTTGGACAACGTGGGACTGCTCTCAGGCGCGGACTTCAAGCTCATCTACGAGCGAGTGGACGCTCTCAACTCTCCACCTACGGCAGCCGCCCAGAAAAGCTCTACTGACCAAGGCTAACGGAGCCATCTTCTTCAAGGGTGAGGGCCCACCCAGCCTGGGTCAGATGGCCATGGAGATGCAGTTCTGGGAGCGACTCGGACTGCGCGCTCGCGATCTGGACGAGATGCCGTGGAAGCAGGTTCAGGAGTACGCGACTTACATCGAGTTGCTTCTGCGCAAGGAAGAACTGGATCGCAAGAAGTCACAGTCTTGAGGAGGTGAGCCATGTCTGCTGAGCAGAGCACCCTTCTCATCGTCATGGAAGCCAGAGACAACGCCAGTGCGTCTCTGGATCTCTTTGAGTCAAAGATCAGAGAACTGTCGGCCGAGATGGAGAAGGCCTCGGTTCAGATCAGCGCAGCCAGTGACAAGATCGACGAGTCCTTCGCGAAGACCGCGGCTGAGTCAGAGGCTCTCTCAGAGGCCACCAAGACTCTTGGTCGGAACCTCGACGACAACAGCAAGCACCTCGAGAGCAACGGCAAGTCCATGAGCAGCACTGGCGAGAAGGCCAGTGAACTCGCGGGTAAGATCCGACTCATCGCCTTGGCTGCCGGTGCCCTCTCTGGCCCTCTCGCTGGTCTCCTCGCGCTGGGACCACTCGCCATCTTCGGTGGCATGGCCATCGGTGCCGCCGCTCTCAGTAAGTCACTGAAGGAGGCCCAGGCCAGCGGGCAGCAACTGACCGCGACGCAAAAGCAGCTCCTTCCGGTGATGAAAGAACTCAACGCTGCCTTCGCCCCCGTGGACCAGGCAGCCAAGGGCGCGTTTACGGAGATCCTCAACGTCGTCAAGAGTCTGGCACCTGAGCTCACGCTCGTCGGTCAAGCCATGGCACCCATGGTCGGCATCCTGGGTGGCGCGTTGGGTGGCGTCGTAGACCAACTCGTGAGACCACTGTCTCAGATGATGCCGAGCTTGCTACCCGTGGTCATCGCACTGGGCAACGGGTTGGTCACCCTGGCCAAGGGACTCGCTGGTCTCTTCACCAACCTCAACATCGCTCAGGCAGCCCAGGGACTCAACGCCTTGTTCAACACGGTAGGCATGATCCTACCGGTCATCGGCAAGCTACTCTCAGCCCTGGCACCGTTGAGCAACGTGATCCTCGGGACCCTGGTCCCCGCGGTCGGCAAGATGATCGTGACCTTCGGGAACGCTCTCATGCCGGTACTGCAGGCCATCACCCCCATCATCGGCCCCCTGGCTGGCACCATCGTCACCCTGGCAGAGACCTTCGGAAAGGTCCTCACGGCCGCGGCACCGCTCATCACCCCCCTGTTGAGCATCGTCCTCGCGTTCAGCAACTTTGACACGACACTTGAGGCGCTCTCACCGCTCTTCTCTGCCATCGCGACGGCACTGGGTCCCATCCTCAAGCTCGTGGCTCAGGTGGCCAACGTGGTCGCCAACTCTCTCAACACGGCGTTCGCTGAGTTGGCCACCGCGTTGATCCCGCTTATCCCGCCATTGGGGCTGCTCGCCAGCACCATCCTCGGCGCTCTCGTGCAAGTCTTCAACGCGCTGCTGCCGATCCTGCCTACCTTGGTCCAAGCGTTTATCGGGTTGTTGCCAGGTGTGGTCGCGCTGATCGGCCCTCTCACAGCCATCGTGAGAGCCCTCACCCCGATCGTCGTGATCGCGGCCAAGATCTTCACGGCCATCGTGGACTGGATCATCGGCCCCCTGGACAAGCTCAAGCCGATTCTGCCCTACATCCTCGGTGCCATCCTCGCGTTCATGGCAGTCAAGCAGGTCATCACCATCATCCAAGGTATCGGCACCGCCTTCAGGGTCCTCACCCTGATCATGGCCACCAACCCGTTCATCGCCATCGCCATCGCCATCGTCGCCCTGGCCATCTTGATCTACACACACTGGGACCAGATCAAGCAGTACTTCTTCGACGCGTGGCACTGGATCAACAACACGGCTCGTGACGTGTGGGGTGACATTGAGAAGTTCTTCAAGGGTCTCTGGAACGACATCACGAAGATCTTTGATGACGCCGTCAAGGACGTCGAGAACATCATCCGAGGGTGGTACCCTCTCATCCTGGGCATCCTCTCGGGCGGCATCCTTCTCATCCCGGCGTTGGTCTACAAGTACTGGTCACAGATCACTCACTACGTGTCAGAGGCCTGGGACGACGCCATCAACTGGATCAAGGGCGTCCCGGGAAAGATCCTCAACATCTTCATCAAGGCCAACACCTGGTTGCTCAACATCGGCAAGGACATCATCAACGGCCTCTGGAAGGGCATCCAGGACGCGGTCGGTGGCCTGCTCAGCAACATCGGTGGCCTTGGCAACACCATCGTCGGCGCGTTCAAGGACGTACTCTCCATCTTCTCTCCCTCCCAGGTCATGGCAGACGAGGTCGGTAAGTTCATCCCAGCCGGTATCGCCAAGGGCATGCTCGACAACGTCGGAGCCATCCAAGCCGCTGCCAACGTACTAGGTCGACACACCGTCACCTCCAGTCTCGTCGGTCTCCAGGGTGTCGGGTCCTCACTCGCGGTCGGTGCCGCCAGCGCTGGCTCAGCAGCTGGTGGAGACACCATCTTCGACTTCCGCGGCGGCACCTACATGTCCGACAAGGACATCGACATGTTGGTACAGAAGATCGGCAAGCGCACCGCCACGGTCACATTCCCCTCTGGTGGGTTGCGGGTGAAGATGTAGTGGTCGCCACCCCCAACCTTACTCTCAACATCACCCCACCCGGTGGATCCACCACGAACTACGCGCACTACCTCGCCTGGTACGGCAACAACCAAAACATCACCATCACGCAGAACTTTGGCCGCCAGGGTGACACGGCCACGTTCTCACTGGTCGACGAGTACAGTACTAGTCCACATTTCTACATCCCGGTGCTCTCGCAGATCGCTCTCATCGACAACAGCATCAGCACCACGCTCTTCGCGGGAGTCGTCAACGACCCCATCCTCCTCCCCACGGGACCCAACCGCAACGAGTGGACTCTCAACTGCACTGACTACACGTTCTACGCGGACAACGCTGACGTGCAGGGACTCTTCAACGACCTCGGTGCTGACGAGATGGTCGTCCTCCTCACTGAGCAAGCCAACTGCGGTATCACCGCCAAGCAGATCATCAACGGTGGGTTCGTCGCCTCTGCTCCACGCCTCACTCAGGCACAGTTCAGTTGGGGCACCCTGTCCAGTGCCTGGCGATCACTGGCTCAGCTCTCAGGCAGCAGTACCCCATACGGGTGGTACGTGGATGAGAACTTGGAGTTGCATTTCTACGACGCGTCCACGGCTATCAACTCCAACGTAACTTTCACCACTACACCCACCGTCGCCGGTTCCACTACGCAGGGTCACATCGCGCTGGACAGTAACTTCCAGTACGAGTGGGACGGCACCACCATCCACAATAAGATCATCATTCAGGGTGCTAATCAGACCATCTACCAACCTATCACGGGTAACCCCACTGACGTGTGGCGAGCAGATGGCACGCAGACCGCGTGGCCACTTCGATACACCGCCACGGGTGACTGCACGCTCACATTGAACGGACGCAACACCGCGGTCACGTTCAACTCTACCGGTGTAGCCAGCACTGATCCCTGGGCCATCCAACAAAACGCGTTTGGTCAGTGGTTCCTGGTCGCGCTCACCCCACCCAACCTCGGCACTACTCTCAAGTTGTGGTATGACTACCAGGTCCCGGTCATCGCTACGGCTCAAGACCTCAACTCCCAAGCCACCTATACGGGACCTAACCGTGGAGTCTACAGTGAATACATCAACGACTCCTCTCTCATCACCGTGCAGATGGCTTTGGCCCGAGCTCTCCGAGAACGCACCGAGTATGCCTACGCCGTAGAACGCACCACCTTCACGGTCACCGAAGAGTTCCTCGGTTGGGTCCGAGCCGGGTACACTTTTACGTATCACAACCAGTTCGTCCCTGACAGTGAGAGCAGCTACAGTTGGGGTCTCACAGACACGTTCCTCTGCACTGGCAACACCATCAGCTGGGGTAGCACCAGCAACAGTCCCTATCGAAGCATGAGTGTCACGGGGGTGAGAGCCTGATGCCAACTGGTGTCGTTCGTCCTTACACGTTGACTGACGTGCTCATGACCATCAACGACCAGGTCAACCAGGTCCAGCAAGCTGTTACCGGCTCTGTCACCGGGATCAGCGTGGTCGCGGAAGACGATGAGTCATCCATGACCACGTCAGACGCGGTCACCGCAGTTCCGGTCACCCCGGCACCAGTGTGGGCCACTACCAACGGTCTCAGTACCTGGGGGTCCAGTGTCTGGGGCTGAGACCACCGAGAGCGTTCTCCTCCGCGGCTTCCTCGAACTGTGGGTGTTGGGACCAGATGGTGAGGTTCATGACCACCATACTGGGCAAAACGTGATCTGCACTACGGGGTTCACGCAGGTCGCTCAGTCACTCGTCTGGTCAGGTATCCAGGACCAGGCAGCCAACCTCGGTGTCACCTCACCCACCTACCTCACTCCTCTCTACGGGGCCGTCGGGTCTAGTGTCACCCCGGCCACTAAGGCAGACACGCAACTCGGCGCTGAACTCGGTCGAGTCACCGTCGGTGCCGGCGGCAGCACTCCGGCTAGTCCCACGGTCTCGGCACTCGCCACGTGGCTCTTCTACTTCCCTAACCCGGTGAGCATGTGGTCTGTGAACGAAGCCGGGGTCTTCGCTCAAGCCACCAGTGCCACCAACTCCGGGTCCCTGCTCAACCACTGGGTGTTCCCGGCCACTATCCCAGTCCCCGCGGCAGACACCTTGGTCCTGCAAGTCAACTTCGCGTTTGGACCCTGACGTGGCGACCACGGTTCCCGTGATCCAGGGTGCCACCATTGGACAACCTGCCAACGCTGGCGCGGTCAACCAGTTCCTCGCCGCACACTCAGCCACTTTCCTCTATGACAACACGGTCTTTCAATCGGGTCAGATCATCGGTAGTGCCGTCTACACGTCAACCGAAAACCTCTACCTCGCGCAGCAACTCGTGACCACGTCCACACAGACCCAGGTCGGCACCATCACCTTGCAGATGTCGGTAGTGAGCGGCTCACCACTCACCCCTACTATCGCTCCCCTGGTGGTCTCGATCTACGAGTCCAACGCTGGACAACCTGTCGGTGACCCACTGGCCACAGTCTCACTGCTGGAGACCTATGTCTACTCAGGTAGCTTCTTCCTCCTGATCCCGCTCATCCTCGTCGGGTTGACACCCTCCACCACGTACTGGATCGTCGTGCAACCCGCCGGTGACAGCAGTACATACTACGTGTGGCAACAATCTAACCAGGCTTCAGGAGCGTTGACCTCCACAGACGGGTCCACGTGGGTCCCTCAGGGATACGGGTTCATGTACCAGGTCTTTGACTTCTCTGCCGCGATCCTTCCCGTTCAGTTCATCATCGAAGACGGCGGCGCTAAGATCACTCAGTTCACCTACAACGCCTCAAGCCAACTCGTCTCGATCACTGAGACCACGCAAGCTCAGAGCGGTAATGACGTGGTCTCGACCCGCGACCTCACTTACACGAACAACTACCTGACAGGAGTAGCCTGATGCCTTTCCTTGCCGGTGTAGTTACCCCACAAGACTACGGCGCTCAAGGTGACGGGGTCACTGACGACACGGCAGCCATCAACCTGGCTATCCAGGCTGTGGCCGCGAGCGGTGGTGGCATCCTTTTCTTTCCAGCGGGTACCTACCAAGTCACACCGACCAGTAGCACGACCGCGGCACTTGTGCTCAACAACGGTTCCACCGGCTACTACGGGGTACGACTCATGGGCACGGGAGAGAACGCGGCCATCCTCAGGCGAACCGCCGCCGGTCCCATCATCTCCATGTCCGGACCCGCCACAGACACCACCGGTGTCACGCACTGTCGATACTGCACCCTCGAGAGCCTCGAGTTACACGGCAACAACCTCACTGGTACGTTGTTCCAAACCTACTACGCGGACAACCTCGCCTTCCACGACTGCCATTTCACGAACTCACTAGACGTCGGTCAAGACTGTGCTGAGTTCTGGGACTCACGCTACTACAACTGCCTGTGGGATTCCTCTGGTTCAACGACCGCGAACACCACGGCACCCAACCTCTGGTTGCGCAACTCGGCAGCGACGAGTGGGTTCGGCTACAGTTCTAGCACCGTGAACAACGTCTACTTCTTTGGTTGTCGCTGGGAGCAGTTCACGACAGGCGCGATTCGAGTAGAACGAGGACTCGGCAGCAACGTCGGTCAACCCTACTCACTGTACTTTGTCTCCGGTAAGATCGAGACGTCACTGGTTAACGGTGGCTCAGCCGTGTTCGTGGACACGACTGCCCGTGATGTTCACTTTGACAACTTCCACGCCTATCAAGGCGGCTTCTACTCTGGATACTCGACGGCGCAGGACGTGTTCACGTTCGGTCCACAGTTTGGATCCATCAAGAACACTTTGATCTTCAACTCGACGGCGGTGGCATGTATCGCCAACGGCGTGACCTTGAACGCACCACTGGCTAACAGTTACGTGATCGCAGAGTCTGTCCGTGGTTCCTACACCGGTGGTGCCACACCTACTGGGGCACACGTCGCCTTCGGTACCTCCACTGGTGAGTTCCGAGTCATGGACTGCCAAGCAGACAATGGTACGCAGTTCAGTGGTGAACAGACAAACGCCACCGAGGTCAACCTCACCAGTGGCACTGCCGCGGGTACCTTCGGGATCAACAATTCAACGGCGGTCTCCGGTAACACGAACGCTGACGTAGTACTCGTAGAAGCCACGACGGCAAGCAATGCTCTCGGCCTGCGAGTAACTGGTGACACTCTTCACCGGTACCTCCTCAACGCCAAGGGTGACGGTCTCTACAGTGGTGGCACCACCGCTGACTACACGTCACTGCGTGCCGCTCCTGGGGTACATGGTTTCACCAAGTCACTACTGGTCGGGTCTGGAACTGACCTCGGTGACAACGGTGTGGGCGAGTTGAAGATCGCCAACGCGACCACGGTACCGACTACCAACCCCACCGGTGGGGCACTTGCCTACGCGAGTGCCGGTGTGGTCAACACCCGCAACCCCCAGGGTCTCGTGCAGACGATCGGTGGCCTGGTTCAGTCACAGATCACTACGGTGACTGTCGCGAACGCTACCACTAACGTTCTCACATCACTGCAGTCTTTCACGGTCCCGGCTAACGACGTGGCAGCTGGAACCATCTATGAGATGACCGGATTCGGCATCTTTTCCAACAACGGTACCCCCACGTTGAACTTCACGATGCTGTGGGGTGGCGTCGCTGGTACGGTGTTGACGACGATCCCAACAGCGATCACGTTGCCTAACAGCTTGACAAACTCACCGTTCTTCTACGAGGTCATCGTGAACTTCCGATCCACGACAACCGCGTGGACTACGATGAACCTTTCCATCGACACGTCTACTTCGTTGGACACGGCAGCCACCTACATCACCGTCCCGGCGACAGTGACGACGATAACGACTACCGGTGCAAACGCGTTGACTATGGCTGTCACGTGGAACCCTGGTTCAGCTAGTAACACGATCTCGTTGGTCGGTGGCAAGGTAGAACGTACAGCATGACAAGCAATCGATCTAGATAAGGATACGATCATGGCTAATCACTTCCCCACATTGCCGGATGGCACGCATGTCGCAACGATCATCTATTCGGTGACAATGACCCCTGTCTCTGATATTGCTGGGCGACAAAATGTCGGTGGTTTTGCAGATGCTCAGATCATGAGCGTTGGGTTCGATACCGGGATCGATGAGTCTGGCAACATCACGTACGACTACTCGTGGTTCGATCAAGACACCTATGAGGCTAACCTGACTACATGGTTGAACTCATTGTGCACGCTTGCTGTGTCTAACCTAGGAGTAACGACAACTGCAGCGCAAGCTGCGATTGAAATTCATCGTCAATGGATCTTCGAAATAGACGCAACATTGAGCAGCTCATACGCACCTGTCGTCTTGAGCAGCACGACTACAGATCAGATGATTTACCCTTCCTGACAATGATCGGGTGATGAAGTGACCACTCCCAACTGGGTTGGCGCGTCCGCGGGCTCACAACCTCTAGCCGCGCAAGTCAACCAGTTCCTGGGCAGTCACGCGATCACCTATGTCTACGGTGGGACTAGTTTCGCGTCACAGGGAACCGCGGGCGCTGGTAACACGAGCACCAATGGAACGTGGCTCGCGGAGTCTTTCACCACCGCTGCCAGCACCACGTCACTGGGACGGGCCAGGATCACGCTGGGGTACACGGGTGCTCCCACTCCGATGACTCTCAGCGTGTACGCGAGTACTGGTACAGCACCTACGGGGTCAGCGCTGGTGAGCACGACGGTGCCCACGTCTTACCTTACCGCAGGTGGCGCCACGGTCAGCATCCCGGTCCCGGTCAACATGTTGACACCTTCCACGCAGTACTGGCTCGTCGTCCCTGCGGTGGGCGACCCGTCAAACTTCTACACGTGGAACCGGAACAACCAGGTTAGTGGTGCCTCTACCTCACCAGACGGTGTCACGTGGACCCCGCAAGCCTACGGGTTCATCTACAACGTGTTCGATCTCACGTTGGGAAGCGGCAGCTTGGCACACACGTGGGAGGACAGTGGTGCGCGCTGGCTCGACCTCGTCAGTACCGCGGCTAACGTTCCCACCGCTCTCACTGAATACACCGTTGCGCAAGCCGCCAACGACTACGTGTACTCTTCTCGTACCTTGACCTATGACTCCAGTGGTCTCAACTTGATCTCTGTCACGTGAGGACCTGATGCCTACCACTTCCACTCCCACTTGGTCCTCGGTTCGAAACGGTCTCAGCCAGGACCCGGGAGCGACCCTCTATGCCACGGGGATCAATCAACTCTTGGGAGCACACGGCAGTTCAGAGATCTACCGAGGGGCCTCTATCCTCACGCCAAACGGCACTGGTGGTGGTGCTGCCAGGCGACAGTTCAGCACACTGGACCTTGATCAACCGTTCACCATGGTAGGCACCAACATCGGTCGCGTGCAGATCCCACTCTACTCAGTGGGTCAGGGAGCTGACCTACTCGTGTCCCTGTGTGCGGACAACGCCGGTGTCCCGGGTACCGTGTTGCAACAGACTCGAGTCCCTGCCAGCTGGATCAACCAACTCTCAGCGACGGCGTGTCTTCCTACTCCCAGTAGCACGGCCAACCCGGCGTTGACGTATACCAACAACCCTCTGGCTCTGGCCCAGTTCAACGGCTTCCACATCGGCGCGGTCAGTACCAACGCGTGGCCCTTCCCCACCACGGGCACTGGTGGTGCCAACACCTCCACCGTGTCCACGTACTACGACCCCTACATTCTCATGGCCGGTGGCGCGGCGGGTGGAGCCGCGACCAGCTCAGTCTACACGATCACCTATGACTCAGTGGGCAACCTCGAGCAAGCCATCCCACAACAGTCACTCCCAGCACCCACTGACGGTAGCGCGGTCATGACCGTGTCCACAGATCCCAGCAGCGGAGACGCTACTGTCGTGTTCACCGGTGGTGCCACTACCGTGGGAGGGTCACCGATCAGTGCGGTGTACACGGCGTCACTTAACACGGTCACCGGAAACATCGCGTCTTGGTCATTGCAGACCGCACTGCCTACCGCGATACAAAACCACTCTATGGCAGCGTACAACGGGTACGTCTACGCGTTGGGTGGCTACACCAGCACCGGGGCTACCACTACCACTGCCGTGCACTACGCGCAGGTTCAAAACGGGCAGATCACCGCGTGGAACTTGACTACCCCGATCCCGTCCACGATTACCGTCCCGGTGTTCACGTGGGTCGGCGCAGTCAACGGCTACCTCTTCCTTTTCGGTGGCTACAACGGTGTCGCCCAGACCGAGTGCTACTACGCGGTCATCAATGAGAACGGCAGTCTGGGACCCTGGCTCAACGGTCCTACTCTCCCAACCGGCGCTTACGTCGCTGACGGCATACCCGCCCTGCAGGCCACCGACTACGGGTTGATGGCACTCACGGGCAGCACCTTTTTCACACTCGGAGTCAGTGACAGCGGACCGGACACAAGTTGGCAGACCGCCAGTTACGTCGGTCTCGGTGTCCTTCTTGGTCTCAACGACGCTGGTGGTGGCAACTGGCAGTTCTACGGTATCACCGGCCAATCTTACAGCACCATGCAAGTCACGGTCACACCGCGGATCTCGGTGCCACTCCCAGTCACGGGACTCACCAACGGAGCCACTTACCACGTGCTCATGCGGCAACTTGGTGGTACCATCAGTGACTATCTACGCACTCTCTACGACTTTGCCGTGTTCCCGGGTAACCCTACCGTGTTGCAAAGCCCGCGTGGCGTCAACGTGTGGACACCGTTCTCGCCTGGTGGATTCTCACTCCCCTTGCAGATCTTTGATCAGACCGCGATTGGACCCATCCTCCACACCTGGGAGGACAGTGGAGCCAGGACCACTACCATCGTTCGCAGTACCAACCCGGACCTCACCGTGATGGGACTCTGCGAGTCCACGATCCAACCCGGTCTTCCACTCAACCAGACCTGGAACTTTGAGCAGGGCCTCGGTCAGTGGACAGCCACCGGGGGCACCCTCAGTCAGTCTTCCTTGTATACATATGAGCAACTGACTCAAAGTGCCCGAGTGGTCCCGAGTGGCTCTGCCAGCCAGGTCTACGCACTCAGTGGTGACTTCGTTCCCGTGCAGCAGGGGTATGTTTACACCGCGACTACCGTGTTCTACACCCCGGTCGGATACACGCAGTGCTCAGTAGACATCAACTGGTACGACGCCACTCACGCTTATCTCAGCACTACAGCCGGCTCCACCACTTCTATCGCGGCCAACACCCCCACCGTGCTCACCGTGTCCTCAGCCGGGTCACTCCCCGCCACCGCAGTCTACGCGCAAGTCGCCGTGCAGGAACTCGGTACCCCACCGGCCACGGCAGTGTTTCACGCCTTCATCGTCGCGCTTACTGACAACCTCGGTGAAACGTACGACGCAGTCACTCAACTCATCTATGGCGGAGCGTGGCCAGACCCAGTGGGGTCACCCAGTAGTTTCATCCAACTCGCCTAGGAGGACCCGTGGCATCCACGATCGAACTCATGCTGCTGGCTCTCACGGCGCAGCTTGCGGTTCCAGTCAATAAGACCCCGACCAGCGCCACCTTGAACGGTACTATCACCTCGGGTACCACGGAGACTCAAGACGCGGTCCTGGGAACCTATCAGTGCCAACTCATCGCGGGTCGACGGTACCTCGCGACCATGAACGGTCTTACTGGTCTTACCTCGGTGGCAGGTGACATCTACCTGCTCAACATCCGCAACAGTGGCTCGGCTTCCACTCCCACGTCGGCCAGCACCCTGGTTGCGCAGTCGCAGTGGACTTCTACTACCTCGTCTGGTCCCAGCCGCATCGCTGTCCCACTGGCTGGTTCATTCATCGCCCCTACTACGGGTCTCAACACCTTCGCGTTCTTCGCTCAACGCGCTTCAGGGACAGGCACCTTCACCCCGGTCTCACCAAACTCTGGCGGTTTCCCTCGTGAACTCTTCGTCATGTACCTGGGAGCTGTCTGATGAGTGTCTTTGAGCACCTGAGACATCCCTGGCACGACGAGCGCCTCAGGCAGGGACCCGTCACGGTGCGGGACCAGCACCCCACAGGGACCCGGACACAGCGGTTCAATACCACCGTCGCCTTGTGGACCACTCGAGTAGTGGGGACCATGTGGTGCGCCTACGCGTTTGCCGCCCTGGACTGCCTGGCGTTGCCTCAGGCGATCAAGGGCGGCATGTTCGGGATCGTGCAGTGGCTAGCCAGCTTCTTCCTGCAACTGGTCTTGTTGTCCATCATCATGGTAGGACAGAACGTGCAGTCAGCTGCGGCTGACAAGCGAGCTGAGGCGACCTACAAGGACACCGAGGCCCTCTTGGACTCATTGACTCAACTGGCTCAACACCTGGCTGCGCAAGATGACCACGTGGACCAGCGATTGGACGCGCTCACGGATCAACTCACGGCACTCGCGTTGCGGTTCGACGGTGGTATGTCTTCAGGAGGGCTGCGATCCCAGTGACGAGACCAACCAGCAGCCACCACATGACTCGAACCTCGATCTCCAGGATCACCAGTGCCCAGTAGAGTGGCAGCAGGACCACGACTACCCACAGGGGCATAGACACCCAAGAGTGCCGACCGACTCTCGTGCTAAATCTGATCATCGTGTTCACTCATCTCATCATCTCGCGTCTTTTGAATGAACTCGTCAACTCGACGAGCTCGATCAGACTTGCGTGACTGGTAACGCTCGAACCACTCCTCGGTTTCCTCCAGCTTGAACAACTGTTGCTGAGTCCCGTTGGGCATGGTCACGCAGTGCTTCTCTGGGAACCCGGTGATCTCGCGTCGACGCCACCACATGTACACGCCTTGCTTGGTGACTCGACGATCAGCGTTCAGACTGGTCAACTGTTCAGCCACGTTACTGAAGCCACCAAAACCGGGCACACCGTGTGGTGAGGTTGAGCTGTAGGACCAAGACGTGCGACGATTTACCACGGTGACTCCTTAAGTCGTAATCTAACTTCGACGCCCCGTGCCATGCGGCACGGGGCGTCTGTGTCGTCAGGCGGCCAAGGCGAGGGCCAGCTGGTTGCGCATCTTCGCGCCCTCACCCGCCATGATCGAGTCGAAGCGGGCCACCGGGGTGCGCTGCGTCTTCAGGTGGTCGTACCACTCCGTGACCGCGTTCAGGGCCCCGTAGGCGGTGTCTCGGTACCCCTCCAGGTTCGGGGAGTCCTTCAGGTTGTTCATGATCCCGTCGATCATTTCTTCCCGCTTGGGACGAGTCTCCGGGACGATCTTCTCCAGCAGGGACTTGACGTGCATCTTGGAGACCGGGTTCTTCACCAGGTCTTCCAGCCGCGTCTGCAGGGCGGCCCCGTAGGACTGGGAGAGCTGGAGAGCGGCCTTCGCCTCAGTCAGCTTCTGAGCCAGACTGGTCGTGTGCTGCACGGTCCAGGAGGACACGTGCTCCTTCATCACCAGTCCCGTCTGGTTGAGGCACCACACCCGGAACGGGACCACGTGGGCGGACACGCCGGTGGAGCCGTCGTGGCTGGTGCGGAGGAAGAGGTAGAGGTCGTAGGCGTCCTGCCCGGCGACGGTGAACCCCTCACCCAGTTTCATGGTCATGAAGACGTGGCGCCCGTCGTTGCGGCAGCCAGCCTCCACCCACTGACCGTGACCGCCCTTGACGAGTTCGTCACCGAAGGTGAACGCGTCTCGGTTCTGGAAGATCTCGTAGCGAGTCTTCACGGTGCCGAGCTTGTGCTCCGTGTCGGTGCGGTAGACCTCACGGTCACGCAGGTCCTGCACGAAGTTGCCGTCACTGAGTCGACGCCACATGGGTCGGATCGCGACGTCGAAATCCAAGCCAGCGCTCTGGAGCAGGTTCTGGCTGTCAACGATCTCGCTGGTGATACCGGTGCTCAAGCCGGACCAGGGGAGTGTGCGGTTCTCGATGGTACTCGTGGTCATGGTGGTCTCCTCAATCACTCTGCCAGGTTCACCCTGGTGGTTCTATCCTACCACACTTTGATGAGGTGTAAACACCACTCAGGCCCAGGGTGGTGAGCCCTGGGCCTGACTGGTTGAGGATCTGTCGTTCCACTCGGCACCACCCGTTAGCTTCACTCACCTCTACCCGGTGACTCGTTGCTCATCGAGTCGACTCTCAGCCGGAGTGCTGCCCTCCGCTTGTGCCCCGGTACTGGCACCACTTGTACCCCTGGAGGGATTCGAACCCCCGGCCTCCTGATCCGTAATCAGGCGCACTATCCGCTGTGCTACAGAGGCTTGACCTTCTTGCTCTGAGGTGGTAAGTCTCAGAGCAAGAAGGGTGAGGATCTGTTGGTACACTCGCCACCACGCGTTAGTGCCCGCACCTCCACCAGGTGGACCGTTGCTCATCAGTCCGACTCTCAGCCGTGGTTGACCGTCACGCTTATGCCCTGGTGCCAGCATCGCTGGTGAGCCTGAGAGGATTCGAACCTCCGACCTGCTGCTTCGGAAGCAGCTGCACTATCCGCTGTGCTACAGACTCATCGTTACTCGTCACTCTTCAGTTTTGCTTCCTGCTGTCCTGCTAGAACCACTATACCACGATCTCGACTAGATGTAAACAACCAATCTCAACCAGTGGGCCCGGTGGGAGTCGAACCCACGACCAGCCGGGTAGAAGCCGGCGGCTCTGTCCTCTGAGCTACAGACCCGTGGACCTAGCGGGAGTCGAACCCGGTTGCGCGCGCACCCTCACCTTGGGTAACTAGGCCCTCGTACTACGCGTGTCTGGTGGGATTCGAACCCACGCTGATGGGCAAGTTTGGTCAAACGCGCTTCCCTGCCGGGGGATAAGGTACCCCAACCCTTCGGCTTGTGACCGTCAGGCCCGGACCCGGTGCATCCGCAAACCTCTTGCCTGCCGCCCTCCGTTGTTCGGGCCGCTCTGTCCTATCCTGAGCTACAGACACGTGGTGCTGGTTGTGATGATCTTCTATCTTGGCTCTACTTCCACCAGCGGACGGTGGATCATCACTTTTGACTCTTCCCGGTAGCTGGCCGGTGCGCGACTCGAAGTAGAACGGCTAGTGCATGGGGACCAGCGACTCCCTACGCGTGTGACCGACGGGGATCGAACCCGTGACGCTTGAGCCACAGTCAAGCGTGTTACCGCTACACCACGGTCACCGTACTCTTGAGAGGAATCGAACCTCCGTATCCTCGGTGTGAACGAGGCGCTCTCCCATTGAGCTACAAGAGCCTAGAACCGGTGGTGGTTGGTACCGGCAAACCAGCCAAGACCTGACGCGTCTTAACTCAGCGCCCCCAGCGTCAGAATCTCGAGGGGTGGCACTTCCGTCGGGATGACTGGACTCGAACCAGCGCTCTCGTGACCCCCAGTCACGTGCCTTACCAACTAGGCCACATCCCGGTGTTGCACTACCCTGCCCACCCTGGTAGCTTTCATGGTCCGTGACACCGATCTCTCACCATGAACCCTGTCACCACGCGCCTAGGTCTTCTCGCGAAGGCGTGGTCCGAGCTGGTAGCCGGCTTCGAACCGACGCGCTTCCGCTTACAAGGCGGGTGCTCTGCCAAACTGAGCTATACCAGCGTTACTACGAGAGCACCTGACAGGGATCGAACCTGCGGCCACTCACTTACGAGGCGAGTGCTCTACCAACTGAGCTACAAGTGCGCGGAAGGCAAGGGAATCGAACCCTCAACGGCTTGACACCGCCACGCCATTCGAAGACGCTTGACGCACCACCTGTCGAACCTTCCAAGCGGTGCCAGGGCCACTAGGGGAACACCTGGCACCCGCGGAGAGCGAGGGAATCGAACCCCCAGCCGCTTTCACGGTGACGACTTTCAAGGCCGCTTGACGCACCACCTGTCCAGCTCTCCAGCTGGCCTGATCTCCCGAGGGCACGCCTAGAATCACCCTCAGGTGACCTTCTCTGGCACTCACACCAGATCGCGAGGCCGTCGCGTTTGTGCCGTTGACGAGATTCGAACTCGCGGTCTCCGCCTTGGCAAGGCGGCGTCATACCACTAGACCACAACGACGTGTCAATGGAAGGGTTCGAACCTTCGACCTCTTGCGTGTCATGCAAGCGCTCTACCACTGAGCCACACTGACCTGCGCGGAAAGACGGGGAGTTGAACCCCGACGGCTGTGACACCTTCACACCATTCCAAGGTGCTGCCCGTTACCGATAGGCGGACCTTTCCAAAAGCCCTGGCAGTCCCGAGGGAGACCAGGGAGTAATGCTCGCCGCACTGGAGGAGGTGCACGCTCCTTGAGTCCAACGCAACGGCGGAAGAGACAGGACTCGAACCTGCGAGGGTGTTACCCCAACCTCATTAGCAGTGAGGCGCCATAGCCACTAGGCGACTCTTCCAAGTGGTGCGTCCGGATGGGGAGAATCGAACTCCCATTGTTCCTGGTCCCAAACCAGGTGCCATACCACTAGGCGACATCCAGTTACGGCCGGTGCTCTGCCATTGAGCTACCAGTGGAGATTAACCCACTAGACGGGACTCGAACCCGCATCCCTCCGACCTCGCTCTCTCACCTGGATTCGAACCAGGACCTAACGCATTAACAGTGCGTCGCTCTGCCGTTAAGCTACGAGAGATCAAGCGCTCCCTGTCCAGGGTTCGAACCTGGATGACTCCTGGTTCAAAGCCAGGCGGCTCTGCCAATTCGCCCAACAGGGATCGAGCTCTCCACCCTGGGTTCGAACCAGGACTCTCTTGATTCAGAGTCAAGCGTGTTGCCGGTTACACCAATGGAGAGTGGGCGCCGCAGGAATCGAACCTGCCGTGCGTTAGCGTCCGGGTTACAGCCGGGTGCTCCACCTTGGAGCATGACGCCCATGGAACCTTGCGTGGCGGGGACTGGATTCGAACCAGCATGCAAAGGGTTATGAGCCCTTCGGCGTAACCGTTAGCCTACCCCGCACCGTGTTACTGCGTACCAGAGACGGGACTCGAACCCGCGATCTCCTCGTTATGAGCGAGGTGCCTTAACCAGCTTGGCTACCCTGGACCGTCTTGCCTACCATACCACCTACTCGTATACACTACCAGTAGGTTGCGTTGGGATGAGTGGACTTGAACCACCGACCGCCACGTTATCAGCGTGGTGCTCTAACCGGCTGAGCTACACCCCATTGACTTGCGTACCCCCACCCGGATTCGAACCGGGGTTCACGGATTAAGAGTCCGTTACACTGACCGCTGTGTTATAGGGGCTTACTGTACTGCGTGGACCAACGGGGACTCGAACCCCGGACCTCCGCCCTGCCGAGGCGGCGCTCTACCAGCTGAGCTACAAGCCCATCGACGAGACTCTTCTACACCCGGACCGTGACATTCCACGTTCCACTGGGCTTGCCTCCACATCCGGTTTCAGTTTCTGCATACCCGTTGTCTGATATGCAGCCACTTCCACGCCCATCGGATATCTCGTCTGGTGGAGCCCTAGCGTGGATCTGGTCGGAATCGAACCGACTGCAACCTGCTTGCAAGGCAAGTCCGCTACCTCAGCGTCAAACCCGTACTCCCAGTGGGACTCGAACCCACACTGAACGGCTTTTGAAACCGTCGCCTCTGCCATTGGGCTACAGGAGCTTGCGTACACCCGACGGGATTCGAACCCGTACTACCGACGCCCTCAACGTCGTGCCTCCTACCAGTTGGGCTACGAGTGCGTGACCTGCAGGGGAGTCGAACCCCTACTTGACGGCGTTTTAAGTGCCGTGCCTCTGCCATTGGGCTACCAGGCCATACGTGATCCGAGTGGGATTCGAACCCACACATGCTACGGGTCTGAGCCGTAGTCCTCTGCCAAGTTGGGATACCGGACCATAACGCGGGGCTCACCTACTATGAGCGTGTCAAGATCTTACAAGAGGAGAGCCGCCACGCGGATCACTCAAGTTGGCCTCTCGACACCCGAGCGGAGTAAGGGTTTCCGCAGGCATCCGCCGTGCCCCCACCAGGTGTTGATCCTGGGCCCGCTGGGTAAAAGCCAGCTACGCTACCGTTACGCCATAGGGGCTTGCGAGCTGAAGGCGGGGATCGAACCCGCGACCTCCTTCTTACCAAGAAGGTGCGCTACCACTGTGCTACTCCAGCATAGATTCAGTTCTCAATAATCGTGGTACTGCGCACGGGCGGTAGGTAACGATCCCACGTTGGCCGCTTTGGAGACGGCTGTTCTACCATTGAACTACACCCGCATGGTGTTACGGTGACCTCGTGGTCACTTGTCACTAGGCGTCGTAACTCGCCTGCTAAGCGATCTCAATCAACTTACCATGGACATTGATTGATCTACTTAACGTGGAGTCACCGAGGTTCGAACTCGGACTGCCATGTTGCGAACATGGTGTGTCTTCCATTTGACACTACGACCCCTGGAGCCGGGGAGGGCGTGGTTACCCGCCACGAGGCTTCCCAACCCCGACGTGGTACCGGACGGGCTCGAACCGCCGAATCCTCTCGCTTTTCAGGCGAGCGCTCTACCATCTGAGCTACAGTACCATGATCTTACGCACTCCTGGTGGGACTTGAACCCACGACCTTCACCGCCGAGGTGACGAGCACTCCTAGCTGCTCTACAGGAGGTTAACGGGGTGACCGGACCGGGTGGTCCGGAACTACTGGCATAGTCGTCATCACCGGTGCCAGCCGGCTTGACCCACCCCTGCGCGGTATGTACGGGACTTGAACCCGCGACCTCTGCCTTGACAGGGCAGCGCTCTAACCAACTGAGCTAACACACCATCGATACTACGTGGACTGGCCGGTTCCGCTCCGACCCCCGCCACCCATCAGGCGGCTGTGCACTACACCTCAGTCCCAGGAACTGATCAGGTTCCCTTTCGCGCGCCGGCCTAGGTTCCAGCTTGCGTAGTCGAGACGGGATTTGAACCCGCGATCTTCTCCTTGAGAGGGAGACGAGATAACCGCTACTCCACTCGACCATGCTCTTGCGTAGTCCCACGGAGAGTCGAACTCCGTCCGCTGGAGTGAAAATCCAGCATCCTAACCGATAGACGATGGGACCGAGACCCAGACCAGAGTCGAACTGGAGAGCCACTCGCTTTGCAGGCGAGCACTTGACCGTCAAGTGAGGCTCTGGGCCATACTGTGCGAACCGAAGACGGGAGTCGAACCCGCGTCGTCTGGTTGGAAGCCAGGCGTCATACCGTTAGACCACTTCGGCACCGGATCCACCGGGTCTCCCCGGTGGTTCCTGCTGTCCTGCTGGTAGCTACTATATACCTACCGAGCAGCGCATGTAAACACCATATGTAAAAAATCTTCGACAGGTCACTGATCAGGCGTTTCGTCGTCGGGGAGCGTGTAGTAGATCACTGTTCCCCAGTTGCTGGGGACCGTCGGAGCTGGTCGACTGGCCACGTAGCCCTGGGCTACCAGTGACGCGTGCAGCTCCTGCGCCTTTTGCACCAGCTCAGGTGTCATCACGTGATGCTCGCCGATGAGCTGCTTGACGCCGTAACCTCGGATGGTGCTCGCCCAGGGTGTGATCACGTCGTACTCACTGGTCTCGATGTCGAACTTGATGATCGTGGGGTGGATCTCGTGCAGCAGTGCCAACATGCTGATAGCCGGTACCTCTACCACGCGGTACGCCTGAGCCTTGATCCCCTCACCGAGGGTCTTCCGGGTCCCGTTCACGAAGGCACCCATCGGGTTGCCACGAGAGTGTAGTACAGCCTGCACCATACCGTCCTGGTCACACTCTTGACCGCTGACCGCACCGTGGAGCACGTGAACGCGTTCGTCACTCTCGGTGTTCTTGACCAGGTACTCCAGGGTCTCTGGCATCATCTCCACGGCGTGCACGGCACCTGCTCCCTGGTCTCTCGCCCACCGTGTGAACGCGCCAACGTGGGCGCCTAGGTCCAGGACAATGTCCACAGACGAGAGCTTGAGCTGCCTGTACACTCGACGCACGAAGACCTCGTCCACGCAGTAGTGGTCGCTCTCCCGCATCTGGAAGCCCTCTGGCACAGCGGGCCGCACTCGTGGAACTCGAGGACCGCGACTCTGTCGGATCCCGCGTGTCTTCTTCTCTCGAGTAACGCCCTCCGTCTCCACTTCCTGGCCCCACTGCTTCCGAGCCACGGGACGCCAGTCTCCTGACACGTCCACGAGTCGACTACCGTCAGGAAGTTCGTCCCCGACCTTCTCACCCGGGTGACCCAGCAGTGACTCTCGCGCCCAGGTCATGATCCACCACGCTGGGTGCACTGACGTGCCCTTACCCCAGAACATGTGAAGCTGCTTGTCCTCAGCGGCAGAACCGACTCGCCACTCGTCTGGGAAGCCCATGAGTCGAGCCACCTCGCGATGCGTCGCGATGCGGTTGCTGGGGTGCCAGATCATGTGTGGACCCGCACCGTTGATCACACTACCTGGTTGGTCCCACGGCCAGTACCGGGTCTGTCCAAACCCACCTGGGTCCATGCCGCGTGTGACCAACTGCTCTTCTCGCGTGATCGGAGGCAGTGACTTGTCACGACGTCCCTTGAACTGGTAGCGCCAGGACTCTGGGAGGCGCTCGTGTTGAGCGTAGTAGCGTTGCAACACGTCAGCCACCCGGTCACCCGGTTCCCAGCTCACCCCGTCAGGTGGGGTCACCAGGTCCGTGAGCCGGTCACCGTGGTTGGATCGAGGTGTCTGGTGACCGTCCACGGTGTGATCGGCGGTGCGCATACTGGCAGACCACCAGGTGGGTGCCGCGTCCACGTGCTGGCTCTCCCAGCCCAGTTGCAGGTCGCTGAGGTCACTGATCGCGTCACCCACAGTCGGCAACCAGTGCAGGTTCGCGGACTCTACCCCGAATGGTACCTGACTGAGCACCAAGAAGTAGCGTTTCCGGTTGGTGCAGCCACCCAGACTGAGGTTGTTCTGCAACACGTGAGTGGCTCGGTACATGAGACCAGACCGCTCACATAGTTCCACTCTGAGGGCCTCCATGAGAGGAAGACCCTTCGTGTAGGCACCAGCCACAGATTCCATGACCACTACGCCTGGCTTGACCTTGGCGGCGTAGCGGATGAGGTCCCACATGCAGTGGTTGATGGCCGCGTCAGCACCGCGATCACTGAACCCGGCTGACATGTTGCTGAACGCGGTGCAAGGCGGGGTACCGATCACCACGTCAGCGGCGACCGGTTCCCACTCCTTGGCGTCGCAGGCCTGAGCCTTCCACTGGTCACCGAGTAGGGCCCGGTTAGCCTCGAAGAGGGAGACCCCGAATCCACCTGGTCCTTCCCGCTTTCCCACCAGCTGAAAGCCAGCGCGCACGGCTCCGGCGGTGAAGCCACCACCGAAACCGTGCACGTCCACTGCTCGCAGTGGTGCCTGCAGACCGGTGAGATCTGACAGGTCCACCTTCATCGGGTTCCACCCCATACGCACCTACTCTCTGGTCCCCCGGAGGATCTGCCGGGCCGCGTTGAGACCCTGCATGATCGCTTGGTCCATGTCAATGTATACATAATTCGCGAGCCTGCCAGCCAACACGGCTCGCGGTTCTAGCATCCTCAACATGGTCACCAGGGTGCGGTGATCATGCCGGTTGCGCCCGTCCACGTCATCCACCGGGTAGTGCTTCACGGGTTCACCTGGGTACTCCGTGCACACCACCGTACCACCGACACTGCGAACGTCACGTGGATCTGCGTCGTGCCACGCCATCTGACTGGTCTCCACCTGTCGGGTGAACTGGACGTCCTGGTCAGGGCGGTTCACCACGGGTGCCGGCAAGTGGAAGCCACCGTTGGTGGGGACGTACTCAGCCACGGTTCGGACTCCGCGCCACGGTAGTTCTTGGTCCACCTCCAGGAACTGATCCAGGGGGGCAGTGACCACGTAGGCGTCAGCGGCTGGCAACGTGCTCAAGGTGAGTGGTGAGTCTGTGTAGACCGTGATCCCACGGAGGAGGTGGTTCACGGTAACGTGCCATCCCTGCGTGTTGTAGCCTTCCCACGTGTTCCGGAACATCTCGCGTCGACCGTCGCTACGCAGGTCCAGGCGCTTTGGAGCGAAAGACGCAGCCAGGGTCTTCGGGTCCTGACCCCACTGCTTCCACGTGTATCCCTCACAGCACCACTCATAGAGGGTGCGACCCATCAGACTGACCGCGTAGGCCTCAAAGTTGTTTCCCTCTGGCTTCCCAGAGAGAGCGTCCAGCTCAGCTGCGATCTTGGGCCACTCAGGGAGAGCTTGAAGCTCCTCAAGTTGCAGGGGCCACGTGAGGTGACGACCGTCTGGGAGCTGCGTGAGTACGTGGTGCTTGTAGTTGTTCAGGTGGGAGTGATCACGCATCACCGTGTAAGCCTCGCGGCTACTGGTGTGAAAGATGTGGGGACCGTGTGGCTCATAGGGCACGCCGTTGAGGTAGGCTACCCGCAAGTTGCCACCCACCTGGTGAGTAGCCTCATGAACCTCGACGTGCCACCCGTGTTGGTTCAGCCACCACGCGGCGCAGGCGCCGGTCAACCCGGCGCCTACGACCACGCACGTTTGCTGCGTCACGCGACTCGCTCCATCGAGGCCGTGATAGCGTCGCGGAGAGTCTGGTGAACCCGATCACGTGACATCATCCGCTGCGCCTGCTCTCGCCACTGCCAGTCAGCGACGTTGGCCAGGTCGCGAACGCTCATCTCACTGACCTCCAGTGGGTTGAGCTGGAAGGCCCCACCGAGCTGCGGTGCCTCACCTGGGTCACAGAACAGGATGGACCTCATCCAGGAGGTGTACACGAAGCGGTTCCGCCACCAGCCGGTGCCGAGGATCTGCTTGTAGGGTGGACTGAGCACCCCCCAACTCTTCGCGTACAGCGCCACCAAGTCCTGTTCCTGCATCTTCTCCGTGGCCTTGCTGGAACGAGACCCGATGTAGCGGACGTCCCAACCCAGTTGCTGCTTCCCGAGCCACGTCCGCTGGTCTGACACCGTGCCCAACACCCACTGACGCTGCTTGTCCTCAGGTGGTACCGGGTGAACGGCGTAGCCGCGAGCAAACAGACTCGGGTCCACGAACACCGCCCGCTGGACCATGGGAAGTCGATCCTGCAGTACCTGGTGGTCACCCCACGTGAAGGCAGGGATCACCGTGGGCGGCCACGTCTGCTCCAGCAGACGCTCCAAGACACCGACCAGCAGGTCCCGATGCACTACGGCCCACTCGTGACCGTACCGACGCTCGAAGAACGGCTTGGTCAGGTGCTCCGGGTTCTTCACCGCGGTCTTGAGCTTCCCGATCATGCTGGGGAACGCCCAGTCATCCACGTAGAGTATCAGTGGGATTCCCTGGGTCTCGCACTGGTGGATCGTGTTCAGCGCCGCGTAGAGGTAATGCGACGCGATGGACAGGGGCGGCACCAGGCCGACGAAGACCGCGTCGTAGTCAGTGATGACCTCACCGATCTCCGCGAGCCGGTGCTCCACCTGCCACTCGGGGTTGAACCTGAGCCCCTTCACGAACAGGTCAGCGACTGGCTCGTAACCCAGTTGAGTGCCGCCACCGATCTGTTGCTTGGTGGTACCTGTGACGAGGATTCTCACGCTGCCACCGCCTGCAGGTCTCCACCGTCGTCGTCTAGAGCCACGACGGTCTCGGTCTCCACGCTACCGGTGAAGCAGTCCTCAGAGCAGTAGACAGTCACCCCGAAGGTCACCTGCTTCTCTTGGTCACCCTCATCCAGAGCCCGGTGACATGACGGGCACTTACTGCTGAACCCGTCGTAGCCGTCAACTTGCCGGTTGCGATTGATGGTCATCTTCTCGGCGTAACGCTCAGCCAGCTCTTGGTCCGTGCACCCTACCGCGACCAGGGCGTTGGCCAGGAAGAAGAGCACGTCTACGACCTCGCCGACGAAGCGGTCCCGGTTTCGGTTCCACACCTCGTCCTTATCCACCTGGGCCCACGGCTTCCACGGAGTCTCAGCCTGAGCCTCCGCGAGCTCCAGGAAGGCCGCGTTGAGGTTCATGGTGGTGTAGGCAGTGAGCTTGTCGGGGTCATCGTCGAACTCCGTGAAGTCCACCCCGTAGGTCTCCTGCTGATACTTCTCCTGCTCGTAGAGCCAGGGAAGTCCCCGGGTGTGGCCGTGCTCGTTCACGTACTGCATCTCACTCTTCTCTCATCTGATCAAAATGACGGCATGATCGGCGGTGCGTCGTTGGTAGGCTGAGGAGTAGCGGGCTGAGGGACGGTGGGTGTCTCACTGGCGACCTGAGTCATCGGGACGGCAGGCTGGCTGGGAACCTGCTGAGGCGCTACCGGAGCCATGGGAGGAGCCATCGGAGCCATCGGAGCTGATTGAGGCAGAGAAGCAGTGGTCACCGCACCTGTCACGGGGCGGATCCGCTGGATCTCGTTCTTCTCCTGACCCTGCCACTCCCGAGTACCGACGAGGCCGGTCACCTCTCGATCCACCATCTCACCGGCCACGCGAGCCAGTGGCGGGTTGGTGGCGAAGTAGTCGTCACCGAAACCGAGGGTCTTCATGTCTCGGAAGAAGTAGCCCAGGGCCTTCGGGTTCTCCGGACTGATCACGAAGTCGTTGAAGAGGACGGTCCCGGCGTGGGGTCCCTCCATCACCTTGAACTGAACAGCGATCTTCTGCTTGCTGTTGTCCTTGGTCTTGGTGACCTCGGCCTTCGATACCCTCAGTCGGTAGGAACCGTTGGGGATGGGACCACCGAACCCTGCCTCTGCTGCCGCTGCCGCCAGGTCTGCCCAGTTGAACTCTGCCACGGTGTGCCTCTGTGTCTACTTGTGTTCAGATATGTCAAGAGTGCTGCTGCTGGTTGACGCGGTCCAGGTACTCTCGGACCGTCTGTACCATCTTCTCGATGGACGCGTTGTCTACCCACGGACCAAGAGCTCCAGCGACTCGCTGTCCTGTTACGTAGTTGGGGTGCGGGTCCACGTAGAGTCGTCGCACTGCCTCACCATGCTCGTTGACCGCGAGGTCGAGACACGCTACGACGTCGAACATGTAAGGCAGGAACTCACTGAGCTGTCCCTGAACGAGTGGACGCAACTTGCCGTTGTGACCTTCCTTGGCCATAGCGATCACGACCAGCGAGTCCAGCGGCTTGGTCGGGTGGGTCTTGAGGTTCTTCAGTTCGTTGATCATGTTGGTGAACTGACGAAGGAGCTCGCCCCAGTCCTGCTGCTCCATCTTGCGACCGTTCGCGATCTCCTCGATGGCCAGCTGCTGGATCCGAGAGATGGAGTCCAGGACCGCGGACTGGAAGGGGTGACGCCCACTGGTGAGCCACTGCTGCACCAGCTTCACGTCATTGAAGGTCTTGGCGTGGACGATGGCCACGTCCCAGGTACCGTCGTACTGGGGTGGTGTGTTCCGGGGATCCCACACGACGTGTCGAACCGGGGTGAAGCTAGACCCGTCTTCCACGTCGATCACGACGATGGGCTTGGGAGCGGTGCTTCCCAGGAAGGACTTGCCAAGCTTGTACTCACCGAAGATCAAAAAATCAACGCCCTTGGGCATCGGTCATTCTCCTCACTCGCTGTAGCTGGTCCACTATATCACGTCTTGCCTGGTCAGAGGTACCCTGTCCAGGACTTCGTTGAGACCACCGTCACCGTAGTAGGCCCACGGGTCAGCTTGCACGTAGAGGTCTTCCAGAGCTGCTTCTACCCTCGAGCCGTCATCAAACATGGGGCACACCTGCTTGAACGGGCAACCCCAGTTGCAGTAGTCACCAGGAGTAGGGTACGCGACCTCTCGGTGGTCAGCTCCCTCGTCCAGTGAACGCTTGACTCGAAGCAGGTCCGTGATCTCACCGTTGACGCGGCGAGTCATGCTGGCGCGTTCCTCGTCACTGTAGGTGATGACCACCTGCTGGTAGAAGGGCGGGGTGGCCTTGATGGTGCGCTTAGACCGCAGAAGCATGGTGTACACGGCCCCACCAGCGCGGTCACTCGTGCCCTCGAGACTGAGTGCCAGAAGCAGGTCATAGAACCTCATCTGCTCATCCAGGCGCAGGTTGTCAGCCTTAGCCAGTGACCCCACGGTCTTGAAGTCCCGAACCATCAAGGCACCGTCACTGACTCGACGAAGCACCTGGTCCAGCTTAGCGGTGAGAGTGATCTCTTCTCCACCCCAGTCACCCTCCATCGGGTAGGACAGGATCCGCTCCACCGCGACTGGCACGTATTCTTCGTCAAAGCCGGTCGAGGCCACGTACTCCAGGAAGCCCTTGACCATGACCTCAGCGTAGGACTGCTCACCGTTGAGCTCGTGCCAGGCGTCGCCGTGTCTCTCCCTGGCAGCCTCGTAGGAGGCACTCAGTGCCAGGAGAGGGTCGACCCCGTAGCCGTAATGTGCCTCCAGGGCAGTATGAACGCGGGTGCCGAGGAGATTTGAGGCAGTCGCCGGGTGGCTCTCAGAACGGAGCGTCAGCTGCCGGTACGTCGCCAGGTACCACTTGCGCCGACACGTCTTGAACGTGCGGAGAACGCTGTTTGACACTCGCACCCTGGGTTCCCTTCGACTTGTTGTTCTGGATGGGAAGCTCGTAGGCGCAGTGACCACGATCAGAGCACAGAAGAGAGTACATGGTGCCTCGAGTCACCACCCACAGAGTGAACCTATTACACCGTGGACAGGGGACCCGAGACAGGTCCCCTGCCAACTGCAAGCGCTCGATCCGCCGACTCACTTCACCCCAAGCAACGCGGCCAGGGTCTCTCGGTCACGCACGATCTCCTCGAGTCGGTGTTCCTTACCTGCCAACACGTCCAGCTTGCGCTGCTCCACGGTCCCGGGAGTGATCTGCTCGATGATCCGGATCGACTGGTGGATCTCGGAACCGATGCGGTAGATCCGGTCTTGGGCCTGCTTCCGCTGGATCAGCGACCACGGTGACTGCATGAACAGCATGGTGTCAGCTCGAGTGAGCGTGAGCCCCTCGGCGCCGGCACCCGTGGTCATCATGATCACACGATCGTGGCCGTCCTGGAACCTCTTCACCGCGAGCTGCCGCTCCACCGGTGACTGAGACCCGGTCACCAGTCCCAAGCTGATCTTACGCTTGATGAGTTCCGCGGCGGCGATCTCCACGAGTTGCCTGGACACAGCTGCCACCACCAAGGGAGCGTCACCCATCTCCTCCAGCAGATCCACCAGGTCATTGACCTTGTTGGAGGGGGCGGTGAGTCGGACCCGGTTGAGGTCGTCGACCTCGGCGTAGCTGGACGCGAACTGCAGCAACCTGGTCAACTGGTTGAGAGGATCCGGTGCCATGAGCAACTGGTTCAGGTCCGCGATCAGTGAGGCCTCCATCTCCCGGTAGGCCTTGGCTTGAGAGGGAGTCATGGGAGTGTGTCGGTACTGCACCGGGAGCATCTCCGGAAGCTGCGGCAGAGCCGCCTTCTTGGGTACTCGACGAATGAGCGGGTCGATCACCTGGAACAACTCGGTGCGTGTCTCGGGCTTGATCCCGAGGATGGTCTGTCCACCGTAGAAGTTGAAGTCCTGCACCGCGTACCGGTCCACGAACTTGGTCTTGCCCCGGAACCACTCAGGTTCCACCAGACGCAGCAGTGACCACAGGTCACCCAGGTGATTGGCCACGGGGGTGCCAGTCATGCCCACCCTGAACTGGGACTGCTGAGCCACTGCCCAACTGGCCAGGGTCTGCTTGGCGTGAGGGTCCTTGCAACGGTGAACCTCGTCGGCGATGAACGTCTTCACGTCCAGCTCGTTGAGTTCCTTGAGCTTCTTGTCCGCCGCGCTCAGTTCCGTCTGACCGTAGGACGCCAGACGAGAGTGAAGACGCATCGCGTCATAGTTGATGACGTAGACGTCAGAGCCGGGCAGCAACTGCTTGCGACGCTGTGCCATGCCACCGTCCACCACGGACACCATCAGCTCGGGTGCCCACTGTGCCAGTTCCTGCGCCCACACCGTGTGCTTCAGACTGTTGGGGCACACGATCACGGCCGGGAACGCCGGGGCACCCAGAGCAGCCAGCACCTGCAGGTACCGGATCACCACCGCGGTCTTGCCCAGACCCGGCTCGTTGACCAGAAGAGACCGCTGATTCGCGATCAGGAAAGCCAGGTCTACTCGCTGGTACGGGTAGAGTCTGAGCTCTGAGTCCTCTTCGATCTCGTCGAGGAGCTGCAGCGCCGTGACCATCTCACCGGTGAGCTCTGCGCCGTCCACAGTCAACGCGCTTCGAATCCCTAGAGCTGGGCGAAGTCGGTCACTCATGAGAATCTGCGACCAAGACGCGAGACGCGGCCCGACGGTGAGGTTGGCACCGAACAGGCCGCGCAACATGACGCAACTGGGCCACGAGAGGGGGACTCGCCACCCCGTGTCTTTCGTGTACCCGGCACCCGGCACCTGCTTGATCAGGTGTCGGTCATTGAAGTGAGTATCCACCTGGATGAGCAGGGGGTCACTGATGATCTCTGCGTGTGGCACGCTCTCAATCTCCTCTCTTCTGAAGCCAGCCTACCACGTATGTGGACAAGTTGGCAGCGTCTCACCGGTGGGAGTCGAACCCACACTCGTCACTTAGGAGGTGACCGCTCTGTCCATTGAGCTACGGTGAGGTGTGGCAGGTGTCTCTCGACACCTGCCTAGATCTTATCAGGACTCCTCGACCGTGTCCGAGGTGACCTTCTCGGTCTCGTCGGTGGCCTGCTCGGCCTGAGCCGCCTTCTCGGCGGCCACGATCTGGTCCACGAACTGCAGCAGCTGGTCGACGTTGTTACGGTTGCTGCTGATGTTGTTGCGGAACCAGCGGGTCAGAGCGTTCCGGGGTCGATCCGATCCCGACGCGTCCTCGAGGACACCGGCCTCGACGGCCTGGTCCAGCAGGGTGTCGAAGGTGTCACACCAGTCCTTCTCCAACGCCAGGGCCTGGATCTCGGCCGAGGTCGCCGGCAGGATCTCCAGCACCTGGACGGCGTAGGAGAAGTGGCTCTGGCAGTGCTCGGCGATCCACACGACGAGCTTGTCCTCGCTCATCTTCAGCCCGTCCCACGCCGCCTGGATGGCGACGCGCCGCTCGTGACGAGCGATGGTCAGTCGGGCGTCGTGCAGCTCCCGACGGTCCCGGAAGGTGCTGGCGTAGTACTCGGTCTGCGCGGTGTTGACCATCTGGTTGTACACGCTCTCGGCTTCCTGCGTGGCCGTCGCGTAGTTCTCAACCTCAGGATACATCAGATCTCCTCAATCTCACCTCACCGGTACTTCCGGCTGGTACCCCTGGTGGGAGTCGAACCCACGTCTCACTACTGGACCCTCACCCAGCGTCAGGGGCACTCACTCTATTGCTTGGTCTCGGCCCGCACGACGGCCTCGACGCGGTTCTGCAACTCGTCGATGTCCTCGTAGCTCCAGTCAAACTCGATCTTGACCCACCGCAGCAGCTGCCGAGTGAGAATGTCGGTCTGCGTGAGACCCTGCAGGTGCACTCCCTCCTCGATGGCCTGGTCCACGAACCGGTCCCACACGTCACACCAGTCGTGTGACCGCGCGATCGCTTGCAACTGCGAGAACGTGGCCGGGAGCTCCCGCAGGATCGCGTGAGCCTCGTCGCGGTAGCCGGGGAGGCAGGTGCGAGTGATGAACTGCACGACCTCGTCGTGGTGGTTCAAGAGTGAGGCTTGAATCACCTTGAGACCGTCGTTTCGAGTCGCCATGGCCTTCTTCACGGCCTCGTCGTACCTCGTGTGCGCCTGGTCATAGCTGTTGTAGCCGGGGTGGTACTTGTCCCGGTCGAACTCGGACCGTGCTGCTCGAACCGCGTCGGTGTAGTCGACGACGACCTTTTCCGTGGTCTTCAGGTAGTTCTCAACCTCAGGGTACATCGGATCTCCTCAATCTCATCAGTCACGTCTCTACGTGGGCTCCCGGGGCGGGACTCGAACCCGCGGCCTCCTCGTCAGGTGTTCTTGCCTATTGAACTACCCGGGAGATGAGGGCGCCTCCCGGCGCCCTTCTGTGTCTACCAGCCCTGGTTGTCAGCGCAGATCGGGCCGATGCCACGCTCGATGCTGGTTTCGTTGGTGAGTCGGGCTGAGCAGATGCAGCAGTAACCGTAGATCTTGCCGAACGCCGCAGCCTGCTCCTCCTCGAGCTTCATCGCCGGGGTGAGCTTGTTGATGAGGCCGGCCTCGTAGTAGAAGTGCCAGGTCTCACCCTCCTGGATGAGACGCTTCGCGTAGTGCTTGGTACCGGCTTGGTTGAGCTGGACCTTCACGATCTCACCGTCGAGGCAGTAAAAACCCGCGGTGACGAAGACCTTGGTCACGGTCTTCACTGAGGTCGTGACGCTTGCCACGGCGTTCTTGAGCGAGAGCAACTCATTGATCACCTTGCTCATAGCCGCGGTGGTGAAGTTGAGGTACCCGGCGGGGAGCTGGGTGCCCTTCTCCTTGGCGAGCTTCTCCGCGAAGGCGAGCTGCTTCTCGGTGGCCATCTCAATCACTCACTCTCATCTCAGCCTCTTGCTGTTAGGACCAACCTACCACGTCGAAAGTGAGATGTAAACAGTTTCTCAGACGTGAAGGGAGGCTACGAGTGCCTTCCCAGCCACGTATACCTTCAGGTCCAGGGTAGCCAGCGCTTGGATGATGAGCAGACCACGGCCACTCACGGCTTCCCAGTCTACCTCCCCCTGGGGCAGTACAAACGGGTAGCCGGCGTCCACGACGACGACTCTCAGGGTCTGCTCCCAGAGTTCCAGGTCCAACCACATGGGTCCACCCACGTAGCGGAACACGTTACCCACCAACTCACTCACGATCAACCGAGTGTCTTCCAGCAGGTGAGTCAACCCCGCTTGCTGGAGGACCCGATCCGTGAACTGTCGGGCCTGCGTGGCGGTCGTCTCGCTTACCGCGTCAACGAACAGCTCCCAGGCGCGCATCTCATCTCGCCTCCGGGCCGATCACGGTCCAGCCGTTCTTGTCGTAACGAGTCACGCAGAGGTCCAACTGACGCTGAGTGTCCTCGAGCAACGCACCGTGGAAGACCCACTGGTTCGGTCCCACCTCACCGGTGAGAGTGAGACCGTCGACACTTCGCACGAGTGACCCTACCACGTCGCCTCTCACGATAGTGAACTCTCGATACTTACTCACCGTGAGTCACCTGCCGGTCCAGTTGACCAGCCAGCGCGTACGCGGTATCTGCCAGTTCACGCCAGTAGGCGCGCGCCTCCTCGGTGTCCACTGGAGCCATGATCGAGAGGCGAGTGTCCGCACTGCTGATCTCGAGGAAGCCGTTGACCATTCGGAAGCGATCAGTGTTCTTGCCATAGAGCATCACGCTGCTGTCCATCTCTCATCCCATCTACTCACTCAGTACTGACACGCAGTTATACCTATACCATACCTCTGTGTGACCGCTTGTATACTGCTTTCACCGCTTTTTCTGAGACGCTTTCTCCCTCAGCAACCACGCGACCAGGTGTCGAGTCGCGTCGTTGGCGTGCACCTTCCCAGGTAGGTACCAACCCAGAGTCTTCAAGAGGTCCAGAGAGGCCACGACGCGACTTGAGGCAGGCATCGGCTTCAAAAGCGTGCAGTGGTACTCCGCGCACAGCCACCTGGCGATGCCGATGGTCTCCAATGCCTGGTTCGCGTCGCCACCTCGACCACCACCCTGAGTGACCACGTACTGCTCCCACCCAAGGTACAGCCCTGGCCCATGAGTTTTGGCGAGGCTTTGCACCACGCCGCCGGTGGTGATCGGTCCCAATGCTTGCCCGGCTTGGAAGTGGTAACCGTTACAATCGAGTTGGATCATCGCCCAACCAGTGGTGTTGCCCGGGTCCAAGAACAGAACAGCTTGAGGGTCTGCCATGTGACCACTATACAGACAACGAGCAGCACCCGAAGGCACTGCCCGTTGCTTGGTAGGTCAGCTACCGGTGACGGTCCCGACGGGGGTCAGGATGATGCTCGCGTCTTCCAGGTCGTAGAAGCCCGCGCCCTGGTTGTTCCCGTAGCCGAACTCGTAGGCGTACAGGTCCTCACCGCCGGTCGGCACCGTGATGGTCGTGGTACCGCTCCAGTAGTTGTCGATGTTGTGGTTGCCACCGGTCTCCAGCGAGCTGTTGCCGATGTTCAGCACGTTCCCAACGAAGCCACTGGAAGGCTTGTGACCGACGTACAGGAAGACACCCGGGGTGACCTCTACGGATGGGTTGGCCGCCGCGTAGGTGGAGTCCGGTGCTGCCTTCATGCTCAGGTTCACCAGGTACGTACCCGCCGGAACGGTGAGCTTGTCACCGACCTGCAGCGAGTTGGTGGAGAAGGTACCACCGAACGCTGCCTGGCTCACTCCGCCGAAGTCATGTGTGATCGTGGTCGGAGTGGTGTACGGCGTGGTCGGCGCGAAGTAACCGAGGACGTCCACGACGAGTCGCACCGTGCCAGCCGAGTGGTTGGTCACGGTGAACGTGTTGGTCGCGCTCAACTTCGCCGTGGTCTCACTGGTGATGTTGGTCTCACGAGTGAAGTTGAGGTTGGACGTGGTGGCTGCCTGGTTGTTCACGTCCAGGTCGCCGTTGACAGCAGTCTCGCTGGCCGCGGTCAACTGGATGCTGACCGCGCTGGCTCCACGGGGGACCAGCGAGGTGGACACGGTGAGGGTCACGGTCTTGTAGGCACCGAGGAGGTGATCCCCGGTGAGGTGCGTGCTGTCGTAGATCCGGGTCTGCGTGATCGGGGTGTACCCGTCACTACCGGTGGCGGTACCCGTGGTCGCGTAGGCGGCACTGACGCCACCAGCGATCACGAGAGCGAGAGCGCTGATCGCGGCGCCTCGCAGGTGCTTGATGCTCATATCACTCCTCAGTTCAGTCAATCTGGGTGTAACGAGTAGACCATACCAACTGACGCGTGAGATGTAAACTCATGCCTCGTCTAGGTCTGCCTCAGGGAGACCCTCAGCCAGGTAGTCACCGCTCAACCTCTCTACCTGGTGGGCCACCTCGGCGAAGAAGGTCGCGTGAGTGAGAGGGCCCTCCCGGTGCAGGTGAGCCGCGTAGGCCCTGGCGCACACCTTGGTCGCGACTTCAAGTGCGACGTCCCAGTGACCGGTACCTGGTCGGTAGTGTGCCAGGACCTTCCCGTCCTGACGCAGGGTGGTCACCTGAGTGAACCCCACGTCGTGTGACTCGAAGTCTACCTCCACCTTGGGAAGGTGCCTGCACTCCAACCGGATCGTGTGGTATACGCCCACCCGGATCCCCAGCTCCCGGTTTAGCTGCTTGGTCAAGGCCCTCATCACTCTCACTCTCCTCGTCGTGTCAGTGACCCTGGCTCACCGTGAGTCAGTGACGATCACGTGGTCTTGATGAGAAGGTTCGTGCCCGGGACAAGCTTGCGGTTCAGAGACGAGGACTGCGGGAAGACCTCCCAGTCCTCGTTGAACTTGGGACTCACTCGTCGAGTCACCCGAGGCAGCCCGATCAGGTCACGGACTCGCTCACCACCGAAGACCTCACCGGTCAGCTTGTTCCGGACCATGAGGTCCTTGTGAGCGTGGATCTCCTCGCTCTTGTTGAGCTGGTAGTAGCACGTGCCGGCTTGGAACCGGTAACCGGCCTTGGTCACGAACTCCGAGATGGCCATCTCGTGGTACACCGGCACGAGGACGAAGGTACTGGGGTCTACCGGCGTCAGCTTCGCGGCCTTGACGGTCTGCGCGTTGAGGACGCTGGAGTCCGTCGAGAACAGCGATTTGGAACCGGTCACCCCCTGCGACCGGTTGTCCATGTACTGGTTGACTGAGGCAGTGACCACGCGAGCCGCCTCCTCAAGGCCGGCCTCACTGGTCGTGTCCCAGGTGGCGATGTTGCCGGCCGGGAAGCCGTACTGCTTGGCCAGGTGCACACCGGTCACGTCTGGGACGAGGATGCCCAGAGTCCAGTTGTCAGCCAGTGCCTTGATCCGACCCGGCAGTGCTGCCTTGTTGGCGAGCTGGCTCTTGTTCTCTCGACCGTCAGTGACCACGTAGATCAGGAACGAGTGGTCACCGTACTTGGTCGCGGTCAGCTCGAGGTCCTCGATGGACAACATGGTCGCGTCCACCAGGGCGGTCATGCCACGCACCCAGTAGCGGTCCTTCACGGACGGCAACCGCAACGCGTCCACGTCGAAGTAGACGCACTCAGCGTAGTCGTCGAAGACGTAGACCGTGATCCGCGTCTCCTGGTTCATCTCCTTCGAGGTGACCGCGAGGTGCGCGACGAGCTTGTCCACGACCTCCACGACCTTGCCCTGGAGGTGCGACATGGAACCGGAGCCGTCCATGACGACGGCGACGTGGTTGATGTAGTTCTGGTCGTTCTTGCTCGTGCTCATGTCACTCACCATTCTTCTTCTCGTGGTACGTCATTCCTCTTCACGCGACGCTTCTTACCCTCAAACGCTCGCTTCAACTCACTCCCAGAGCGTTGCTGAGACAACCCGGTCCCATAGATGGTGTACCAGTTGCACATGGGGCAGTGCCCCTTCCAACGCTTCTTGGTGTGGTGACTCGCCACATCGTCCTCTCCTGCGCGGCCGCCAGCCGCCCGCACATGCAGAGGGTGATCACTTGAGATCTGTCAGTCACTTCTTGTCCTTCCTGGTAGCGATGATCGCGATCAGAAACACGACGATCGTCCCGACCACCAGGGTCTCTGCCACGTCGGGCCACGTCACGGGGTGGCCTTTCCGGCCTTGAGACACGAGGTGCACACTCGTCGACGAGTCACGCCCTTGGTCCGCACCGTCTGCAAGTTGGGCTTGAACTGTCGAGGTGAACGACCCTTCACCTTTCGGTGCGTGGCGTTTCGACCCAGGCGAGCTACGGTCTTACCGAACACGGGGTGCTTGTCACACACGTCGCACTGCTGAGACACGTCTCTTCTCCTCACGCTTGAGAGTGGTCACTTCTGCCACCTCTCACTCATCACTTTGCCGTCCGCGGTCAGGGGGACCAGGTAGCGTTCCCGGTCAGTCATGCACTGCTCCACCAGGTGAAGCACCTCCTCTGCCTCCTTGACCGGTGCCTCCAAGATAGCCTCATCGTGGATCAGTAGACGCAGGTAGTCACCCAGTCCCGAGGCGTCCATGTCCACGGCGCACCGCTTCATGTACTCCGCGGCGTGCCCCTGGATCAGGGCGTTGCACAGTTGCGTGTACTCCCGGCCCTGGTCCGCGACCAACATGCGGCCCAGTGGACTGCGGATACTGGGTGGGTCAGTGCGGCGTCCCACCTCAGTGATGGACTGGATCAGTCCCTGCAGACCCGGGTAGGTCGCGTCAAACGCGGACTTCACGGGCTGCATCTGAACCAGTGGCACCCCCGCGGTCTGTGCCATCTTAGTCACGCCGCCGCCGTACAGAGAGCAGTACACGACGTTCTTGGTCATCTGTCGACGCAGGTCAGCCTTGTTGATGGGCTCGTTGAAGATCTGCCCAGCCACGGCGCAGAAGAAGTCTTCACCGTCCTCATCTGCTCGGCGGAACGCCTCGATGAGGCCACCGTCTTGAGAGAAGTGTGCCGCGAGCCTGGCTTCAACTTGGCTGAGGTCACAACTGACCAGGACCCGGTCTGGGTGAGGGATGAAGGACCCACGGATGATCTTGTCGTCACGCGGGAGAGTCTGCAGTGCTGGTTCAGTCACGGACATCCGACCCGTGCGGGCTGCCAGAGTGTTGATGCTGCAGTGGATGAGGTCATCCCGGTCACGCATCTCCAGGAAGTTCTCCAGGTAGCTGCCCAGCATCTTGTCAGCGTGTCTCACTGACAACACGTAGCTGGCTAGCTCCTGCGCCTTAGGCTCCTTGGCCCACCCCTTGTAGACCGTGAGAGTCTCCTTGTCCATCTTGGGAGACCCGGCGTCAGTGTAGGCCAACACGTCCACGCCCAACGCGGTCATGGCTCGACTGATCTGCAGACTGGACATGGGACTGGTGATCCCGTGGACCCGTTGCAGCCACTCCCTGGCCTGAGAGCTGAACTCTCGGAGTTCCTGGATGGACCTTTCCACGTAGGGGACGTCCAGCAGCATCCCGTTCAACATCATGTGATGGCATACTCGAAGAACTGCCATCTCTAGGTCATAGGCCTCAGGGCACTGCGTGGTGACCAGGGGCTTTCCCCACTGCCACAACCTGGCAGTGAGCACTGGGTCCAGGGCACCATAGATCCAGTAGGGTGGGAAGGTGTGAGGGATGGTGTCCCAGGTCCACCCCTGCTTTCTCATGGCGTCGTGTAAGACCTCTTGACCACGAGCTGCCGCGCGGTCCACGTGTCTCTCTGAAGCCGGCTTCAGTCCCTTGGGCTTGTGCGGCTCCAACAACGCGCATTGCACCATCGTGTCATCGCACTTCTCCCAGGGCAGGGTCACCCCCGCGTGGACCTGGAAGAACTTCTGCTCGAAGGGAAGGTTGTGACAGATCCACCCGCCCTCGTAGGTGCGGATGACCTCCTTCACTGCTCCCTGCCAGTCCTCAAACGGGATCGCCCACCCGGTGTTCGGGTCGCCGAACTGGACCAGACGCAGCCGCGTCTTCCACGGGTCCAGGCCACCTGTCTCGGTGTCTACTGCCAGTGGGGTCTCTCGCCGCTCACCCAGCCAACGCTTGAACGCGAACAGGTCCTCCATGGACTCGACCAGGTGCAGTGACACGCTAGACAGCGGTGAGGCCGCCGGTGACCTGGCACCAGCGACCTCGATCGCTTGACTCTCAGCTGGCACGTAGCTTCGCTTCTCCTCGCTCGGCGTCTTGAGCTCTCTTCAGCCGACGACGCTGGATCCGACGCTCGTTCTCGTCCAGGCCGCCCCACACGCCGTCGTTGTACCCCTTCAGCAGGGACCACACCAGGCACTTGGCCTCCACCGGGCAGAGGTCGCACACCGCCTTCGCGTCCTCGGCCCACTGCACCGCGGGTCCCGTGTTCCCGATGGGGAAGAACAGTTCCGGGTCCTGGGTGAGGCACGCGGCGTCGTCTCGCCACCGCTTGTCCTTCTCCAGCCCCGGTTCCAGCTTTCTCACCAGGGACAAGATCTCGTGATCCTTCAAGAGCCTCATGACTCACTCACCTCTCGTCAACAGCCTCACGGCACTCACTCTAGCACCACTGTATACATTACCAACTGTGACTCACACCGACCACACCTTCAGCCCACATCGGTTCAGAAACTCTGTCACCTGACGCGGGTCCCGGTAACTGTCTGCGGCTCCCTGGCGCCACACCACACGGCTCACCCCACAGTTGGCCAGCAGCTTGGCACACCCCCAACACGGGACTGAGGACACGTAGAGAGTGCCACCCTCCATGCGTGACCGGTCACCGGTGGCCACCGCGTTAGCCTCAGCGTGCGAGGCCGGGCAGTCCAGGTAGGCAGAGTCGCGCTCACTCGTGGCTCGACGCGACCTCAAGCAGTAGACCTCACAGGTGTGGCTCGGGTAGAGGTCACGTCGCTCATACTGGTACCCGGCTGGTGGACCTGAGTAGCCGGTGGACACGACCCGCTGGTTCTGGTCCACGATGACTGCCCCGGCACCCGTGGGACACCGGGACCGCTTGGCCATGGTGTCAGCCAGTGACAACCATACCTCGTCCCACGAGGGTCTACTCGCCATTCTCGGTCCAGCACTCGTAGCAGACAGGTGCCCGGCCTACCAAGGTGTCGTCGGTGGAACGACGAAGCTGGTTACGTGGCACCACGTATTGGCACCTCACGCAGATTACCTCCTCGTCAGTGAGGCGCTCCACTCGATCCGTGAACCAGTTGGCCGGGGTGCGGTGCCACAAGACCGCGGTGGCCGCGGACTGCACCTGAGACCACGTCGTGTAGGCTTCGTCAAGGCCACCAGACGCGAGGTTCAGGGGAGTGAACGCGGGAAGGACCCGGTGACCCCTCTCACCTCGCATCGCGTTGTGCACCATCGTCCTGGCCCGCTCGTCGTCTCGCTCATACAGGTGCAGGCTGTCCACGTGATGCACGTATGGCCCGGGTCTCACCCCCAGTACCTGGGCCATGGCCAGTTGCAAGCGACTGAACATGAACCAGTCGTAGGGCACACCCAGCACGAGGTCGTTGGACCGCATGTGCACCTTCAACTCGAGGAGACCGTGTCTCACTGAGAAGGTCAAGGTGAGAGTACACGGGGTGTCCCGAGTGGTCAACTCATCTGGTCGCCAGATGGTGGCCACGGCTTGCCGGGTGTCCGGGTCACGCCGAAGCTTGTCCTCGATGAGAAGGAGCTGCTTGAAGAGCCGAGGACCGTACGCGCCTCGCAACCGACCACCGTCAGCAAACTGGGTGAACCGACCGTGACTGGCCGCGTCCAGTTGACCCAGGTGACTCACCCCCGCCAGAAGGTGACACAACTCCGTGGCTGCGATGTATTCACTGTAGCCGCTTCGCAGGTTCACCGGTGGGGCCTGAACCGGGTCACGGATGATGATGGTGGCGTGTCGCAGCTCCCACGTCTTGAATCCACGCGGTGACACCACTTCACCGTGGTCATGCACCTTGGTCAGCAGGTCCCGGTACGCCTGGTCACCAGTCTCCGTTTGGATCTCCATCGACGACCACCCTTCTCAGTGCCTTCGCGTAGTCCTCGCGGTGACTATGACGGAACCGACGAGCCCACTGCGGGTGGCACATCTTCGTGTACTCGAGCTTGTTCTCTTTCATGGCTCGGACCGCCTCGTTGCCCAACGCGACCACACGAGGCTCACCCAGGTCCGACCACAACTTCCTCAACTGTACCCCTGGCTCCCGGGCATTGACCAGGCCAAACATAGTGGGAGGGACTGGGGCAGCTGCCAGAGCGTCCATCAACCAGGTGCTGCTGGACAGGGTGGCTGCGGGGGTGAACGGTTTCGTGGTCCAGGTCAAGGCGTCAGCACCGTTGGACCGAGTGTCACCTACCAAGAGCACGTCTGGTTGTGGGTCACCTAGGTAAGAGGGGTGAGCGGTGGCGACGGGGAGTACTTCTCTCGTGTAGTCTGCCGAGTCTTGCAGTAGCTCGAGAGCGAGTTCAGTGGCCGAAGCTGCACCACTGTCATACTGGTACCAGTTGTCTCGGTGCACCGCATAGACTCGGTACCACTCCGCGACCTCACTGGCTTGCTGAGACGTGAGCAGCAGGTCCGGTTGCCGGCGGTGTCTCTTCAGGGTCTCTTGCACGTCGTAGGGTTGCACCAGGGCCTGAGTCGCGCCCAGTGACTGCAACAGCAGCTCCACGTGAAGGGCGGCACCCTCCGTGAGCCGGGACCCACCACGAAGCAGCGGACCATACACGAGCTCACCGACGTGCCACCGGTCCAACACGACCAGGTCCTCAGTGCTGAGGCACCGCGTGATCATCTCGGGCTGCAGTAGCGGCCTCTCGTAGTGCTCCACCAGATTCACGCCCTCAGGCGGTGGACCCTGGTGGAGGCAGGTGAACTGACCCCTGCCGGTCTTTAGGTGGAGCTTACTGAGGGCCCGGACGACTGAGGTCTTACCACCCTTGTCCACACCCTCTAGGACGATCAGCATCCCAACTCCTCATGTCTCATCGTCGTCACTCAGGTCAAGCAGATCCAGCATCTCCAGCAGAGTGCGGCAGAAGTGGACGTCACGTCGGTGGTCAGGGTGACCACACGGCTGCCCAGCCGAAGCCGAGCAGCCGTGTTGGTTCGTGGCCCGGCCCACCGTGACAGCAGCCTGGCGACGTTGTTCCAGGGTGTTGGCACCCTTGAAGTAAATGTCACCCGCGGCTGCTGCCACCAGTGGGTTTACGATCACAACTCGTTCACCATGTTCCTCGGGTCGAAGGCTTGGTCCTTCAGCGCCGCGAGCTGCAGGAGTCTCACCGCGGGTCGGGACATCTCACCGGTGGTAGGTGCCTTGCCACGTCGCTTCCGAAGTTCCACGACGACCTGCTGTGGATCCGTGCATCGAGCCACGTGATACCACTTCTTCTCCATGTTGACGGCCCACGTCTCCATGAAGTTGTCCGGGTCCGAGTCATCTGGGTGATCCACCAGGTAGATCACTCTCTCATCCTTCATGCACAGATGACACGGCACCAGGTCCTCGTCTGGCAGGTCCACCAACAGGGTGGGGACACCTGAGTTACAGGAACTGCCTACCGTGTGGTACACCGTCGTGTGACCGGTGATGGACACCACGTACTGTCCCTGGTGCTCACCACCCGTGATCTTGAACAGCTGCATGGTCGTCCAGCGAAGTGTGCGACCAGTCTGCGTGCTCACCTCTGCCAGGAGCTCACCTCGGAACCGGGAGGTACCGATCGTGTCCGGCAGTTCCACCCACGTGTTCTCGTCGATGTCTGTGCCAGTCATCTCAACCCCGCCCTCGTTCACGTCATCACTCTCCTCTCTGACCTATCCTACCAAGAGGATCAAGCGCCGAACGCCTGGCGGGCCTTCTCGATCCGGTCCTGGAGTTCCTGGTTCTCGCGAGTCAGTGCAGCCTTCTCCTCGAGGACCCGGTCCAGAGTGACGGTGTTGCCCTGCAGCTCCTGGTAGTCACGGAGCAGGTCCTGGAGCATGGTCACGTACTCCCGGCGCCGCGTCACCGGGTCCGACTCGGCCTCGGTGGTCTCGACCGGGGTCTCGACCGGGATCTCGTCGGTCACGTAGACGTTGAGCTCTCGGTTCATGTGGTCCCGGCACACGACCTCTCGCAGCTGTCCCCGGAGCAGCAGGTCGGCCACGACTCGCTTGCGCTGATCGAGGCTCACCCCGGTGGGGATGAGCCGGAGCATGGTCAGGGTGACGGGGGTCTGGGTCTGCTGCGCGGTGCGCACCACGGCCAGGACCTTCTCCTGGACCTGCTCGTCGGTGAGCTCGGTCAGGGTGAGAGGTACCCGGTCAAGAGCGACGATGTCTCGCTTCGAAGCCGCGGCTTCCTGCGCCTTCACCGAGTCGTGGTGCCGAAGGTGTGAGGACAGGCCCTGCGCACTGGTGTACTTGCGGTCACAGCCACGTCGCGGGCAGACGTAGGATGCCTCGTTGCCGTCACAGGTGAGCTCGTGGCGGTCCCGCTTGTAGGCCTGGCCGAACCAGCTACCGCAACCCTTGTCGCAGTAGAAGTGACCGGGGCGGTCATCACCGCGGGTCAGGGTCTCCGGCGGCGGGATCACGGTGTACTTGTTGGTGGCGGTGCCGGTGTGCATGCGTCGGTGGGAGCCGAGTCCCTGTGGGGAGGTGAACTTGAGACCGCAGTCCTCCCAGTCGCACTCGAACTGAGCCGGTTCACCGGTGCAGGTGCGTTCGTGGTTCCGGAGGTTGGACGCGGTGCTGATCCGAGTGCCGCAGCCCTTGCTACACGGGTAACCGGTGGTCCCGTCTGGGGTCACGGTGGCTCGGACGATCTCGTTGGCCAGAGTGGCCTGCTCGACCTCCGCGAGTTCCGCCGGTGCCTCCTCCGAGGTCTCCACCACGGACTCGACGTCCCGGTCCTCGTCACCCAGCGCAGTCGGTGGGACCCGAGTGACCCCCGCGGTCACGACCAGGGGGTTCCACGCGCCGCTGACCCACCAAGTGGGCTGGTGGCTGTTCTTCAGGTCACCCCGGTTGACGCAGACGAGGTTGTTGCTGTTGCGCAGGAAGGCGTTGAGCTTGCGGCGCAGGGTGATGCTGCTTCCCGCGTCCAGGGTGCCGTCTCGCAGTGCCGGCCACATCTCCGTGACCACCTCGTTGAGCACGCCCTTCCAGAGCTGCCCGTCGTAGCCGTTGTAGCGTCGGGTGTCCGGGTGCGGTTGAGCGGCGACCCGCTCTCGCACGGCTTCCCACACCATCTGGGCGTTGTACGGGAGCTCCTGCTGGAGCTTATCCAGCTGCGGGTCACTCACCGCGTGGTCGTTGAAGTCCATCATCGTGGTTCCTCTCTATCACTCACTCAGCGCGGCCTCTTGCCGCTGTGGACAACCTACCACAGGAGTGGTGGGTTGGACACCGTTGATACAGACGAACTTTTGCTTGTTTACACCTCACGGAAGTGTGGTAGGGTGCTCTGTATAAGGTGCGACGACGGAGGCAAGATGGCCAACCTGGAAGACCGGACCGCGACCACGGAACAACTGGTCGCCCTGTCTAAGTACGCCGAGGAACTCGGTCTGGACCGCTACCTCTCCACAGAGGCACAGGCAGCCTTGGACCCGGGGGGACGGCACGTGCTCAAGGCCGTGGTCGTGAACCACACCCGGCCCAGCGCTGGGCTCATGCCCACGCACCACCGGTGCCAGGTCTACCTCAAACTTGAGGGCTTGAAGGTCCCGGCGAGTGCCTGGTTGGACGTGACCCTGAGTGACTGGCTGGCGTTGCCCACGTTGGCAGACACGCTAGAGGTATATAAGGCCAAGCAACGCGGGGCCCTGAGACGGACCCGAGGCACTCGACAGTGACTAAGTGAGAGATCGATGAGATGAGAGTGAAGAGATGGACCTGGAAATCGAGATGACTCGCTGGTCGGATCTGGTGGCCCTGGAGCTGGCACTCCTGGTCATCATGGCTCGAGCCGGGGTGCTGCAAGTGGCGTGGCCCACCATGAAGATGAGGCTCATCTTCGTCTTAGCCCTGGTGGCCATGAGTGAGACGTGAGGTGAACGCGTGTTGACAGATAGTCAGTGGTGGTCGATCCTGGCCAGTGTGCTCACCGTGATCGGGAGCGGGATCATCGGCTACGCGTCTGGACTCGGCCCTGACGGTGATGAGTGAGAGAGTGAGTGAAAGTGAGTGACAAGACCTATGAGGTGATCGGGACACTGCCGAGCAAGCACGTCTGCCGGTTGCCTGGGATCTTTGACGTGAGCGCTGACACGGTGGTGCGTTGCGTCGAGTGTGACACGCACTGGATCCTGCGAGGCACGACGTTGTGGCGAGTCCGAGGGTGGCGACCGGCAAAGAAGCGAGAGGTCGAGGCAGCTCGACGAACTTGACGGTAGCTGTTTACAATCATGACAGCTGTGGTA
>Ga0310811_10000180_pt1 | contig 92212 bp, 34 predicted proteins | sample YCmetagenome_FD_207642 | JGI IMG/M metagenome (GOLD analysis project Ga0310811, IMG submission 207642) | Soil microbial communities from experimental microcosm in Duke University, North Carolina, United States - YC | ecosystem: Engineered > Artificial ecosystem > Soil microcosm > Unclassified ... | reverse complement strand
TCGGATCGGCGGTGCTTCCCGAGGTGTATTGCAACATCGCCAGATCATCGGAAGCGGCCGGTACCGGTTGCACAGGCGGAGCGTTCCCCTGGAGTTCGTCGGCAGTAAGCACGTGCTCGACCGTGCCGGCCATGACGCCAACCAGCTGCCGGTGTGCCGACAGCGATGGGCCGATGAGCATGATGCGCGCCTGGCAGTTCTGCAGGATACCCGCCTGCCGACGCCAGTATTCGGAGAACTCGCTGGGCCGCGATGGCGGATATAACGGCACGGGCACAGCCCCGGCACGCATCACGCCAAAAAACGAGGCCAACAGGTCGGGATGCGTCGGAAACATCAGTGCCACGGTTTCGCCGGGTCGAACGCCGCGCTCCTGAAGCCCGCCGGCAATACGTCCAGCTTTTTCCCAAAGCGCCGCATAGGTGAGCACGCAGCCATCCGCTTCGCCCTCCACGAAATGGACGTGTGCGCGTACGCCGTGCTTCTGGGCGTGCCAGGCAAGCACATCCGGCAACGTGACGGCCTCGGCGGGAACGTCCAGTGGCGCGATCGGAGAGGTAGTTGCCGGGGCGGCGACATCACGTCGGACGAGGCGTGGCTCAGACCGTAACAAGACCTTGAGCAGTTCGCCGGGCGTGCTCGCCTCGGTGCCGGCCTGTGTGGGTATGGCCACCTGAAACCGATCTTCCAGCCGCGCCAGCAGCTCCATTCGGGACAGGCTGTCCAGCCCCAGGTCCTTGTCCAGCTTTCGATCCGGGCGGATGTCCGGCCACTGTGTGGCGGCTGGGTGAAGTTCGTGCAGAAGAGAGGCGATCTCTTCATCCACGAATGTCTGCATCACGCCAGGCGAAGGCGTCTGGATGGCCATTTGCATTTCCACCTCGATTGCGATCTGGCCTGATCTTGATCGCCGCGCAAAGCAGAAGATTGACAGCCATCAATACGAGGCCGGGGCAGGCACACACACTAGAGCGCGATGACGGGCAGGGCATCACGCGTTTTTCATCCCTAAGGAGGGTCACGCCATGCGCATTACTCAACGTCTTTCGTGCGCTTCTCTCGGTCTGGCCGTGCTGGTTCTCGGCGGCTGTGCGGACTATGTCAAGAAAACCGACTTTGATGCCGCCATCACCGATCTACGCGCCAACGATCAGAAACAGCAGCAGGAAATCGACAGCCTTGCGAACGAAATGCACCAGCGTTTTGCCGTCTACGACGCCAAGATCGCAGAAATGGGCGGGCGCATTCGCGTCGATACCGCTGCACATTTCGCGTTCAACGACGCAACGTTGCGCGACGAAGACAAGCCTCTACTGGACGACTTTGCCAAGACGGTTTCGGCGCGGTATCCGCAGGCCGTCGTGACGGTGGAGGGCTTTGCCGACGCGGCGGGGTCCCACGGATACAACATCCGGCTTGGCAACAAGCGCGCCGAAGCCGTTCGCGATTATCTCGTCCAGCACGGCGGCATGCCGGAAGACAAGGTGCGCGTCGTCAGCTATGGCAAGGCCGGCAACCGCCAGGTACTGAAGGGCAAGTCGGGCGACGGCGCGGAGCCCAATCGCCGGGTAACGCTGGTGATCGACTACGCAGGGACGTCCTCGTCCTGAACAGTGGTAAAGACAAGCCCGCCATGCCGGCGTCATCGGCATGGCGGCTCTATCGGCGCATCGATTCGAACGTTGGAGAGCGCGATGAGCATGCCATTTGCCCGTGATGTCGCTCGTGCCGCGGCCTCCACGCTGGCGATTCGCAAGGGTTACAGCGACATCCTGGCCTTGATCACGTCATCGGGCCCTTGGAGCCCCGCGGCTTTTGCTGCCATCGATGTGGCCGCGAGTTCGGACGCCCATGTAACGGGCTGCTATGTCGATGCCTAGGTGCGTTCGTTGCGCGGCGGGGATGCCGAGCCTACCGTGATGGCCCTGCTCACGGAGATACCCAGGGCAAGCCGTGACGATTACGACGCCTTTTCGGCGTTTGCCCACGCACGCGGCGTGCACCACGTTTCCTGGATGTGTGCGCAAAGGGCGCCAGCATGGACGATGCGATCGATGGGCGCGTGGCATGACCTGATCGTACTGGAGCGCGACCTGGTAGAGCCCTCACTCCTTGTCGACGTACTCGGAGAGGCACTTCTGACCTGTCGGACGCCTTGCCTCGTGCTGCCGCCACATTGGGATAAACCACTCTCCTTCAAGCGCATCGTGATCGGCTGGAACGGAGGCATCGAGGCGGCTCGCGCCATTCACGCCTCGCTGCCACTGGCGCAAATGGCCGAGCAAGTCACGATCCTGCGCGACAGCGCGCTTACCGAAGGCGACGAAGACCAGCAGGCCCCGCCGCTCGACCCTGTGACGTACCTGCGCGGCCATGGCGTGGAAGTCAGCGAGAAAGTACTGGACACGAGCCCTCTGACAGCAGGCAAAGCCATGCTTGCCGGGTCCGCTCGCCTTTGCGCGGACTGCCTGGTCATGGGCGCATACGGACACGCTCGAACCCGGGAGCGCGTCCTTGGCGGCGCCACGAGGCACATTCTTCAACATGCTGAGATACCCGTGCTGATGCAGCACTAGGCATGCCTTCATGCCCGGCGGAACACCCATGCAAAGAGGAGAACGACGCCGCATGCGGGGATGGACCGAGCGACGCTTCTATGCAAGCGCGTTGCAGCTCACGCTTCTGTTCACCACGATCATCAGCTCGTTCGCACTCATCGCCAACTGGAATGGCAACCCCGATCCATTGGTGGAGTGGTTGTGCGGCGTCAGCGCGGTACTGCTCGTGGCAGTCACCGTCGCCAAGGCCAAACTCTGACGTCGGCCAAGGCTCACGACGATCCTGGCCTTGAATGACAGGTGCAAGGCGCACATGCAGCGCGCCCGCCGCCGGACCTGCTCGGTGATGCCACGACAATGTTCGCTCGATATACATCACGACCAGATAGAGGTCGGGCCCGCTTATCGCAGAGGTGGCCTCGTCACCTCCAGCAAGGCGATCCGGGCAAACCCATCCTATCGGCCGGCAGTCACGCTTCTTGAGCTCACGAGCTGGATTGAGCGCTTGCGCGGCAAGCACGCTTGATCGTGGCCCTGAACGTACTACGATGCTGGTGCACTGCGCTCACCAAAAATGCACAAACGCGGCACCTAAGATACGTGCATGGCTCGATGGGGCCTTTGAGGGAGCGATGAGGGGAGGGGAGGATGCTCAAGCGGTCGTGGGCAGTATTCATGCTTGCCTTAACCACGCTTCCCGTGGGCGCCGCGCCGACGTCCATCCGCGTCGTAAGCGACAACAATTACCCTCCGTACCTCTTTATCGACGCTGACAACAATCCGCGCGGGTACCTCGTGGACGAATGGGCGCTGTGGGAGAAGAAAACCGGCGTCAAGGTCGATCTCATAGCCACGGATTGGTCTACCGCGCAAAAAATGCTGTTGGCCGGCGACGCGGACGTCATCGACATGATGTTCGAAACTCCCGCCAGGAAGCTGCAATACGACTTCACCGCGCCCTATGCGAGGGTGCGCGTCAATATCTACGTCGATGCATCCATATCCGGCATCGACGACGTCCAGTCGCTGAAGGGCTTCGCGGTCGGCGTGGAACGCGGTGAGCTTCCGCGAGCGACTAGCGCATTGCTTCGCACTTAGTTTGGCCGAATGTCTGGATGCCGACCTGAAGCTGCCGACTGCAGCCCAAGTTCAGTATGCCACCGACATAGCGCGGCAGCTCGGTATACCGTTACCCTCGGAGGCACTCCGGTTTCGGGGTTCTATGTGCGAGTTCATTGATCGCTTTGCTGAAGCTTTCCGCCAGAAGCGGCGTGGGATTCAACCTGGGTAGACTTCCTTCTGTGATCGCAGCGCTACTTTACTGGCCAACCCCACGCGGCTGTGCGATAGGGGCTGTTGGCTTGATGCAGGTGCTTGGATCGTAGGGCTTAACAGCGCCGAGTTCGTCGGTGGTAGTTAGGGCGCGTTATCGCAGGTATAGCGCACAAGAAGTTGTCGTAGCGCTTCCCTGCGAAAGGCATCCTATGCCCGCTTGCAGTTCGGCAAGCCAGGGGGGTGGTCCGCAGTTCGCCGGCCCTCGCAAGTCATATCACTACAGCGGATTTTGTTCGTGAGCTTGACATGGCTGATGTAGCGAAACGCTACTTACGTGTCTTGCCCACGAAGCCCAGTGCCCTTACCCATTGGCTGTCTCTCTGCATCGTGTCGATGCGCTGTCGACGATAGTGGCGTTCGGCGCGATCCTGCACGTGCGTTACCCAGCGCCTGAACCACTGGTTGCTTTGGTGTCCGCCACGCACGATGGCGGCGGCAATTTTCCGTTCGAACGACGACGCGAAGCGACGAAAAAGCTCGTCGTCCAAGCACACGATGGCCTCGGTGGTGCCCGGGTTGCCCTGCCGGGCGCAGCGTCCGAACAGCTGGCGATCCACGCGGGCGGATTCGTGGAATTCGGTGAGGATCACGTGCAATCCGCCCAGGGCCTCCACCTCCGCGGCGAGCTTGATGTCCGTGCCGCGCCCAGCCATGTTGGTGGCGACAGTGATGCGTCCTGGCTGTCCGGCCAGCGCAACCGTGTCGGCTTCACCCTGGTCCTGGCGGGCGTTGAGCACGGTATGTTCTACGCCGTGCTGTTCGAACAGGCGGCTCAGTTGCTCGGACGCCTCGACCGAGCGCGTACCGACCAGCACGGAGCGCCCGGTGTTCGCCATCGCCGCCGCCCTGGCGGCCACGGATTCCCATCGACGATCACTGTTCGCGTAAACATGATCGGCCATGCGGCGGCGCCGTGAAGGCTTGTGCGTAGGAATGCGCGTCACCGGCAGGTCGTACGCGCGCTTCACTTCGGTAGCCACTTCCTGCGCGGTACCGGTCATGCCGCACAACAGAAGGTAGCGTCCAAAGAAGCGCTGGTAGGTGATCTGTGCGAGCGTTCGGCGCTGTCCGGACACCTCGCAATCCTCCTTGCACTCGATCATCTGGTGCAGGCCGCGCTCCCACGTGCGATCGGGCATGACGCGACCGGTGGATTCATCGACGATCTGTACCTTGCCATCCGCAAGAATGTAGTGCTGATCGCGGACAAAGCCATGCACGGCGGAAAGCGCTTTCTGGACGAACTCCTCGCGCCACAGCGTGGACTGCCACAGTCCGCCAAGCGGACGCATGGTTTCGCGTACGTGTTGTTTGCCGAGCGGCGTGAGCCAGATATCGCGATGCGCACCGTGCACGTAGTGAAGGCCGGGCTGCAGCGCCTGCGCCAGATCTATCGATTGTCGATAGATCTGTGGATCGAGATCGTCGGGCAGGGTTTCGGAAATGATGAGCGGCGTGCTCGCTTCGTCGATCAGCACGCTGTCGGCTTCGTCGATGATGGCGATGTGCAGGCCGCGCAGGATGGGCGGTTCACTGGTGCGGCCACCGCCCAGCGCACGCACGCGTTGCTGCATCAGCGACATCTCGCCAATGGCGATGCAATCCTTGAGATAGTCGAACGTGAGTTCCTTGTTGCTGACATAGGTGATGTTGGCGCGGTAGGCGTCGCGCCGCTGTGCGGCCTGCATGTCCTGAAGTACCACGCCCACGTCGAGGCCGAGGAACTCGAACAGCTTCTGGTTGTGCTCCGCGTCGCGCTGGGCAAGGTAGTCGTTGACGGTCACTACATGTACTGCGGCGCCAGTCAGGGCGGCTGTGCACGCCGCCAGTGTCGCCGCCAGCGTCTTGCCTTCGCCCGTGGACATTTCCGCCAGGCGACCCTGCAGCAGTGTTCGTCCGGCCAGAAGCTGCACATCATGATGACGCATGCCCAGCGTGCGGCGCGAAGCCTCGCGAATAAGCGCGAAAGCGGCGACAAGCATGGGGTCGGTGAAGCCGGTGCGCTGCATGGCGCGTGTGCTTTCGCGCAGCGCGGCGCGCAGGCCTTCGTCATCCAGGGCGCGCGCGGCGCCTTCCCGGGCTGCGGTGGCGGCAAGGAAACGGCGAACCTTGCGCCGATCGAGACGCGGCAGTTTTCCCAGCCATCCGCGCAACCGTTGTTCCCAGGGGGAATGGCGCGCGTCAAGGCGTTCCAGATAGGGGCCATCGCCCAGCAGCAGGCGCTTGCCAGCCAGCAGCGCGCGCACGTCAGACATTGAAATGACTCAGGAACACCTGGCGTAGACGTCGCAAGCATTGCTGCGCCAATGATTCATAGCCGTGATCGAAACGCACCTGCACGCGCTCGCCGAACACCGGCGTGGCGCCCGGCGGCAAGCTGATGTCCACGATGAACACGCGTTGCAGTGTCTTGAGCCCGTTGGAATCACTGGGCTGCGTGGGAATCTCGCCGCCGGCATTCATGCCCAGCGCAGCCGTGGGCAACTCTTCGACGGCGGCTGGAAAGCTGCGGACAAGCGTGGACTTGTACGCCACAGCCGGCGAATCGGACAAGCGCAGGCTGATGCCGCGCATCCGCGCATGAACCAGATCGATGTCGTCCTGGCGCACGATCACCCTGACCATCCACTGGCCGTCGCCGAGCACGTAGCCGACCAGCTCGCCCTTCTTGTAATAGCGCCCCGGCATGTCCTGCGATGTGGGCGCAACGAGGCGTCCGCTGGTGCGCGCCTCGCCGATCAGCCGCGCCTGCTTCAGCTCCGCGCGATGCACGACATCCTGGGCTTCCTGCAGTTGTCGACCGGAAACGCGCGCCTTGACCGGGTCGGTGAACTGTTCGGCGTCGTAGCGCGCCTGCGCCTGGTCGCGCTTGGCGCGATCCACGTCCAGTTCGGAGCGAAGCTGTGGATTGTCCAGCAGGTACAGCGGTTGGCCTTGGTGCACCATGCTGTCGGGCGTTTGGATCCATTGATTGAAGAACCCGCTCTCGCCCGCGTGCAGCATGGCCGTATCCGGCAGCCACACCACGCCTTGCGCGTGCGTATGCAAGGGGAGCGGAACAAGCACGGCGATGGCACATACCAACACCAGCGTTGCGCCGGCACGGCGCATGGCGCTGCTGCGCACGCGGTGCAGGGCGGCGGAGGTGCGCAGGTGCTTCCATGCCTTGCGCCATGGCGTAACGAGCAGCGAGAACGCGCTCCAGCACGCCATGATCACGCCCGCGATGAAGTACTTGGTCGCGACTAGGAAGATCACCGACACCGTGACAAACGTGCGATAGGCCCACGCCAGCGGCGTGTAGAAGAACAGCCAGCGCTGTTCGGCGGGCGTCTCGTCGGGTCGCACGGCGTCATGCGAGTTGAAGGCGTAGCGATCGAGCAGATAGGCCCACCACGCCTGCCCGCGTTGCGCCAGGTTGGGCATTTCGATGAGGTCGGCAAGGATGTAGTAACCGTCGTAGCGCAGCAACGGATTGCCGTTCACCAGCAGGGTGGACACGCCGCCAATCACCATGACATTGAACGCTACCGCGCGTAGCACGCCGGGTTCGGCCAACAGCCACACCTGCAATGCGACGGCGGCGAGGAACAGCTCGATCAGCATGCCCGCCGCTGCCACCAGCGCACGTCGGTACTTGGAAGGAAAGGCGGCCGATGCGGACGCCTCCACATAAGGCACGGGCGCGAAGATGAGAAACATCAAGCCCAGCTCGCGCACGGCGCCACCCCAGCGCTTCACCGCAAACCCATGCCCCAGTTCGTGCAACAGTTTCACCACGGGATAGACGGCGAACATCACCATCAAGTTGCTGGACGACAGCACACGATCGGACAGATTGAGCGTCAATTCATGCCAGTGCTCGGCAGCCAGCACAGCGCCCGGAACGACGGCGAGCAGCCACAGAAGCACACCCCAGCGACTGAAGCACCAGCCAACCCAGGGCATCAGGCGGGTGAGCATGGCGTCCGGATTGAACAGCGGCACCTTGATGCTCATGGGATTGAGCAGCCATTGGCGCAGTGTTTCGTAGCGCTTGCGTCGGTGGCGTTCCATGGCGTCGCCCGAGTCCGGCGGTATGTCGGTTTGCAACAGGTCGGCCGCATGCAATTGCACCAGCAGATCGACCACTTCCGGCTGCGTGCAGGCGTCGCGCGCGTCGGAGGCGTTGGCGTGCTCCCACAGGGTTTGCACCGTATGCGCGCCGTCCATGCCGGCAATGAGGGCGTAGGCGGCGGTGGAAAGCCGATAGACGCGGCCGCCGGTCTGGTCCTGCACCACGTACCAGGGGCGGCCACGAAACACTACGCGCTGCACGACGGCATACGGCATCAGTCGCGGGCGCAGGCCAGCCACGCTGTGCCAGGAAGGGCTAAAGGGTTGGCGCGACATGGCGGCTACCTCACAGGCCCCAGGTCCACAGGGTCATGCGTATCCAGTCGAACGTGGTATGCAGCAGCACCCAGCCGAGTTTGCGCCTGCCGATCTCGACCTTGCCCACGCCCTCCATGCCCGGCAGCAGCACGTTTGCATCCTGCGCAAGGCGCGCTTCCACCCGATAGAAATTCCGGCCGTCCTGCGCAGTGGCCACGGGCATGATGCGACCCACCGTGAACGGCATGGGCTGGCCCGACAGCCCGTTCATCACCAGTCGGCCGTGCTGCCCCAGCTCCATTTGCGCGATGTCCCGTTCGTCCACTTGCAGGATGACGCGATAACTGTGCAGAGGCGCGACCTCGAACAACTTCTTGCCTGCTTCCAATGGCGTGCCCACCTGCTGGCTCAGGTCACCGCTCACCACGACGCCGTCGTAGGGTGCAAGCACCTTGGCGCGCGCGAGTTTATCGTCGAGCAGATCGAGTTGCGCTTGCGCCTCGCGCAACTGCGCACTGACAACCTGGATGGCCGTGAGGTCGTGGCCGGCCATGGCCTCGCGCAGCTTGTTGTCGTATTGGTCGCGCTCGCTCGACCAACGCGCCTGTTCGACACGCAGGTCGTGATCGTCCAGTTGCGCCATGGTCTGGCCCTTGCTGACCGTATCGCCGGCGCGGACGTATCCTGCGGCGAGAAAGCCCTCGTAAGGTGCAGCCACCACGCGTTGAACCTCGCCCTCGGTGACGGTCTTGGCGGATACGCGATAGTCGACGGGAACCAGAGTGAGCAACGCCAAGAGCAGGGCGACGGCGGCTGCGGCTGCCTTCCATACCAGGTGGCGCGGCCCGACGATGGCGCCCAGCATGCGCTCGCCCTCATCGCGAAGGCGCTGCAACGAGCTGCGCTCGGCATGCGTGCGTTGCGCGACGATGGGCGAAAGGAGACCGCAAAAGGTATCCAGCCACTGGCGCTGTTCCTCAGTGAAAGCCTCCGACTGCGTTCGCTCGATGGTAAGCACCGCGATGCAGCGCGCCTGCGCCGTGACGGGAATGGAAAGGACGCGCGCCGCACCCGTGCGTTCGAGCAGCGCCGCATGAGCGCGGAAATGCGTGGCATCTTCGGTGTCGGCGCCAGTCTCCACCGTCTGCGCGAGATCGCATGCTTCCGCCATCGCAGCGGCATAGGCCTGTACCAGCGGAGATGCCTTCTCGAACGTGGCTGCCTCCGACAGCGCTGCCAGCTTCAACTCTCCGCGATCGACCAGCGCAATCGCCGCGCGAGAGCCGTCGAAGCGCTGCCGCAGGTCGTTGCATGCGTCGAACAGCGCCTGTTGAAAGTGCTCGTGACGCAGGGCGATGGCGACGGCTTCCAGCACGCCAAGGCTGCGCCGGTGCGCGCCAATGGCCATGTCGTGATCGCGCTTGCCCAGCAGGTTGCTGAGCCACGCGCTAGACCAGTGCAACTCGCGCAGCAGCGGCGCGAGCGGTGCGCCCGACGCGGGCATGGCCAGCACCACCGCACCGCGAATCTGATCATGTGCGGTGATGGGTGTAGCGACGTGCAGTGTTTCCTCATCATCAGGCGACGGCTGCGCGACGACACGGCGCTCCGTCAATGCACGTTGCACTGCCGCCCCAAGACTCGCCATCTGTGTGTCTGCGGATGGCCACACGGCGATCGGAACGTAGTTCTGCCCGTCGTTGGATTCCACCAGCACGGCAGCCTGCCGCACGGACGGAAATTTTTCGCACAGCAAGGTCAGCCACGCTTCGGAGAACTCGCCCGCATGGCGGGCCGTGATGAAGCGTGTCCATGCATCGGCGACGGGCAGAGGCGTCGAGGCGGGTTCGGAAAGAGAAGGCAGGGCGCTCATGGCTTTGCCACTCCTAATGCGTCGACGTGAGCCACTGCCGCTTCGCGCGTAGCCACGAAACAGTGGTCGAGTTCGTCGATGTCGGTGATGGTGAGATCGCCGAGCGTCGACTTCAGTTTGATGTACGAGGTCAGCTGCTGGTACCTCGCGTGGCGCAGGTCGCGCCGTGACGCGGCGATTTCCTGTTTCGCCGCCAATACATCGGCTTCGGTCTTCAGGCCACGCGAGGTGCCACGCTCGGCGACGGACAGCGCACGCCTTGCCGACGCCAGCGCCGTGCGGGAAGCCTTGGCCTTGGTGAGGCCGGCGCGCCAGGCGAGAAACGCTGTCTTCACATTGAGGAATGCTTGCCGCCGCGCCGCTTCCAGATCGTCGTTCGCCTTGTCGCGCAGTGCGATGGCTTCGGCGACTTTGGCGGACTGCGTGCCGCCGGAGTAGATCGGCACGTTCAATTGCAGCCCCAGCGTGAGCGTGCGAATGCGATAGCCAGCCTGTCCGGGAAAGTTGCCCACGTTCTGGTCGTTGTTGCCATAGGAGGCGACGACATCCAGCGTGGGTTTGTGGCCGGCACGCTGCTTGTCCACTTCATCGTTGGCGGCGGCGACCGCGCGCACGGCAGCGCTCAATGCAGGGCTGTGGGAATCGACAAGATTGAGCCAGGCATCCATGTCGTCACCGACCAGATCAGGCAGCTCGATGCCGTCGTCCAGATAGGGCTGCTGCAGGTCGTCGGCCGAGCCGATCCATTGCTCCAGCGCCGCGAGCTTGGAGGCATGTTCAAGTTCGGCAGATGCTGCATCCGCCGCGGCCTGCTCGTATTTGGCGCGCGCATCATCGGCCTGTGGCTCGCCGTGCGAACCCAACTCCACACCGCGACGGGCGATATCCCATTGCGCTTGCAGTGCATCACGCTGCGCGGCGGTGAACTCCATGCCGTCGCGCGATTCCATCAGGTCGAACCAGGCTTGCGACAGTTTCTGATAGAGCTGCTGTTCGGTGTCCTTGAGCTGATATTCCGCCTGACCCGTCGATTCTTCGGCCTGGTGAAGTGCGGCCACATTCGCGGCACGCCACAGCGGTTGGGTGAGGCTGATCTGGTCGGTATTGGCGTGATAGCGGTCGTGCATCGTGTGGGTGACATTGTCCAACGTGTCGTAGCGACGCCGATTGCCGTTGGTGTTCGCGGTCAGGCTGATCTGTGGAAGCATGGCGCCGTGGGCTTGGCGCGTGCGTGCGCGGGACGCATCGAGGTTGGCCTTGGCCGCGCGGAACCCGGGTTCGCTGTCGTGAGCGATCTCGAACAGTTCGCCAAGCGACGTGACCGGCTCGGCTGCACGCGCGGGCACAAGAACCAACAGCAGGAGAAACAGCAGCCACAAGCGCAACGCGCCGAAGCGACGCCACTTGAAATAGCCGTCCAAACGCATCAGCCGGGGCGGCCCGCCGAGCGACCTCTCGGCATTGACGTAATAACCTTCGCGCAGCACCTCAAATCCCTTCGCTGTGCCCGGAGGGAGAGGTGGATCCATCATGGATCCAAGGCGAACCGCACCGCGATTTGTCGCGATGCAGGCACTCGTCTAAACCGGCTTTTCCCCCTGTAGCAAAGCCATTCTGGCACCGTCTTGGGCATGCGCCAAGGGGCTGCTGCGTTCATTTTCCGCAAGAAGTTGCGCGTTCTTGCGATTGCCGCGATCGGCCGATCCGCCTACCATGAACCTACGAAAGGCCAGCGCATGGCGAGCAGTCGCCAGATTCAGGGGGAGTCATGAAGCGCATACTTGGAACGGCCGCCTTGGTGGTCGCGTTAGCCGGTTGCCACGCCACCGGACAGAAGATCACCCGCCTCGATCCCGGCAGCAGCCGGGACACCGTATTGGCGACGCTGGGGCGTCCCGATGCGGTGCGCACGTTCGGTGATTTCGAGGTCTACACATACCTCGCACGCCATCGCAAACGCACCTCGCTCTCGCACACCGACTACACCGTGGTGCTGAAGGAAGGGCAGGTGGTGCAATTCGGGCCAGGGCTTGCGCAGCGTGAAGGCCTGCACGGCGTGACGATCGTTCCGCCGCAGGGTTGACGGCTGCGCGCGCAGCAAGCACCTTTGAAAGCGAGCTACGTGCGGGTCGGCGAATGATGTGTCGACGAGTGCGCTGAGCGGTGCACGCTCAGTGCCTTCCCCACACCCACACCTTCCCTTGATCGTCGATGGCGGCGCTGCTGTTGTGTCCGGCGGCGATGCGGGTGATGTGCCCGATGCCTGGCACCTGGCGCGGCCACGGCGTGTAGCCCGCGTACTCGCCTCCCGAGCCTTCGGCGGTGCACGCCGCCTGCAGCCCGTTTAGCGCGGGGAAGCGCGGGCCGATTTCCGTATCCTGGTTTTCACCCCAGGCCCAGACCTGGCCTTCGGCATCCAGTGCTAGCACATGGCGTCTGCCTGCAGCGATCTGCCTGATGGGAGGAAGCCCTTGGATGCGTAACGGCTTTTCACTGTAGGTCATCAGCACAGGGCTCAGTTGCGGTGGCACGCCGAGCTGCCCGCAGCTGTTGTAACCCCAGCCCCATACGACGCCGTGGACATCGAGTGCAAAGTCGCTGGCGTAGTTGGCGGACACCTGCGTGATGGCCGGCAACCCTTCGACTTTGCGCGGCGTGCCATCGGCCTTGCCGGAAAGATGCTGCGCTTCGTCATCGTGGTCGGGGAAGGGACAGTAACTCCAGCCTGGGACAGGCTGCGTGCCCCAGGTGGAATCGAAATTGGGGTGAGACAGATTGCCCCACGTCCACACCTGCCCGTTCTTGTCCAGCGCCATGCTGCTGCGCATTCCCGCGGCGACGGATGCAACGGGCCTGAAATCAGGCACTCGCTTGGCATAGGGCGTATTCGTCTGCGTCGTTGGGCGCGCCAACTGCCCGCAGTCGTTGAGGCCTTGCGACCACAGCAAACCGTCGGTGCCCACCAACAGCACGTGCTGATCGCCCTCGGCCAGGCTGGCGGCCTCGGACACGTCCACGCTCTCCAGGCCGGGACACGGTCGCGGGCCGGTGCTGCAGGAAAGCGGGACGCTCCAGCTGTTGGCGAGGAAGGTACGGCCATGTTCGGTCAGCACCGCCCTTCCGGTCACCTGGACGATCTTTCCGGCATCGGGAAACGCCTTGGCAAACACGGCTGCGTCCACAAGGCGGACAGGTGCCGGGTCGTCGCACTGGGTGTCAGTGCGGGCATAGGTCCACACGTTGCCGGCTTCGTCCACGATAAGCACGCCACTGCCGAGGAACTCCACCGACATCGCGCGCCCAGGCAGTGGCAGCGCCTTCGGCGGATTCTTGCCAAAGCGCGGACAGAATGCCGGGGTTTTGGATGTGTGCGGTCCAACAAGAGTGGGTGCCTTCAGCAGACCAAGGCCCACTGTGCATAGCAGTGCAAGCAGCAGGGTCATGAACAACGCTTTGCGGACCATGGAATCCATGCCTTGGAAAGTCAGGAGATAAGGTAAGTCATGGGGCGGCCGAGATCGCACCGGCCCATCACACAACGGCTATCGGACGATCAAAAAGGGCAGGCTCCGCATGTATCGGAGCCTGCCCTTGTCACGTCAGTTTAGCAAACGCACGCTCAGCCCGGTCTTGGTCGCCAGATCGTCGTCGTTCCCGTTGGCCGGGGACACCAACGTGTTCCACCAGACGCCCCCCACGTTGGACGAGTTGCCGATGGACGCCGTGTCCGCACCATCCCAGTCGACGCTTGCCTGCATGCCGCTGTCGGGGCCGGCATGCATCACCACGATGTACTGCGCGTAGTCCGCCACAACGTTGCTGTCGACGCCGGCCACCACTGACAGACTCGTCAGGCCGTAGCAGCCCGCACCACTGCGCACCACGTTCAACGTCACCGTGCCCGCGGCGCTCAACTTGCCGTCGCTGACGGTGTAGGTGAACGCATCGGTGCCCAGGAAACCGGATCTGGGACGATAGGTATAGGTTCCATCCCAATTGCGGCTCAAGGTGCCTTGGCCTGGTTTGCCGACGGAGATCGTCAGGCAGTCGTCGTCGATGTCGTCCACCAGGCAGCCGAAGTCGATGCATACGCTGCCGTCCTTCTGCACCTGGAAGCTCGCGTTGCGTGCGGTGGGTGCGTGGTTCACCGGCGCCACCGTGATGCACACAGTGGCAACGCCCGAATCCACGGTGCCATCGTTCACGCGGTAGCTGAAGACATCCGTGCCATACCAGCCCTTGGCGGGCGTGTAGGTGAAGGTGCCGTCGGCGTTGAGCTTCAGCGTGCCGTGCGAGGTGCCGCACACCAGCTTGGGCGACAGCGCATCGCCGTCCGCATCGGTGTCGTTGGCCAGCACGTTGATGTTCACGGCAGTGTTCACCGTGGTGGCGGCCTGGTCGTCGCGGGCGATCGGTGCATGGTTCGCTGCGAGCACCGTCACCGTTACCGTGGCCGGTGCGGAATTCAACCTGCCGTCGTTGGCGACGTAGGTGAACGTGTCCGTGCCCACGAAGCCTGCGCGCGGCGTGTAGCTGAAGGTGCCGTCCCAATTGCGCACCAGCGTGCCGTTGGCCGGGTTTGCGGTGATCTTTGCGCTCAGCGAATCGCCGTCGACGTCGATGTCATTGGCGAGCACGTCGATGCGCACCGATTGTCCCGTGTGCGTCGTGGCTGCATCGCTGTTCGCCACCGGCGTCTGGTTCACGTGGGCCACGTTGATCCACACCACGGCCGGGTTCGAATGGAACTGTCCATCGAACGCCGCGTAGGTGAACGCGTCCACGCCGTACCAGTTGGCGTCGGGCGTATAGGTGAAGGTACCGTCCGCGTTCATCGCCAGTGTGCCGTGGGCGGGGCCGCACAGCACTTCCGCGGAAAGCTTGTCGCCATCCAGGTCCCAATCGTTGGAGACCGGATTGATCTTCACCGCGCCGTTCTCGTTGGCATAGGCCACATCATCGAACGCGATCGGCGGCAGGTTCGGTCCAAGCACCGAGATGGTCACCGTGGCCACATTCGAATCGCTGTGGCCATCGTTGGCAACGTAGGTGAACGTGTCGGTGCCAGTGTAGCCGCCGTTGGCGGTGTAACTGAAGCTGCCGTCCGCGTTGCGCGTTACCGTGCCGTGCTTCGCTCCTGTCACCAGGCGCGACGTGAGTGCATCGCCATCGGCATCGGTGTCGTTGGCCAGCACGTTGATGGTGGTGGTCTGATTGTTGTGAATCGACGCGCGATCGTCCTTCGCCACCGGTGCCTGGTTGGCGGGCGTGATCACCAGACGCACCGTGGCGACGTTCGACACCGTCTTGCCGTCGCTGGCTTCGTAAGTGACTTCGTCGGTGCCGCTCCAACCGTTGGTGGGCGTGTAGGTGAGGCTTCCATCGGCATTGCGCGTAAGCACGCCATGCTGCGGGCCGCTGACGATCACGGTCGACAAGGCGTCGCCGTCCGCATCGCTGTCGTTGAACAGCGGGTTGAAGCGGATGGCCTGGCCCTGCGCGCCCGTAAACACATCGTCGTTGGCCACCGGTGCGTGGTTGGTGGCGCGAACGGTGATGGTCACCGAGGCCAGTGCAGAATCGACCTGGCCATCGTTGGCGACGTAGCTGAAGCTGTCCACGCCGCTGAACGCCGCATCCGGGATGTAGGTCAGCGTGCCATCGGCATTGATGCTCACCAAGCCGTGCGCTGGCTGCGCCACCACGCGTGCGGTGAGTCCCGCGTTCGGCGCGCGACCCGAACCGGCGTTAAGGCCGGTGCTGTTGTCGATGTCCGAATCGTTGGCGAGCACGTCGATGATCACCGGCTGACCCTGGTCGGTGGAAGCGGTATCGTTCACGGCCGTGGCGGCATGGTTCACCGGTGTGACGGTGAGCACGATGGTTGCGACCGTCGAGTCCGCCGCGCCATCGTTCACCTTGTACGAGAAGCTGTCGCCACCGGCGTACAGGGCGGACGGCGTGTACGTGAAGCTGCCATCGGCGTTGCGCACCAGGGTGCCGTGTGCCGGACCGCTGACGATCACGACCGAGAGCGGATCGCCATCCACATCGCTGGCGAGCGTGCGCGGATCGATGGCGGTACTGCCGTCTTCCGCCACCGTCGCCGTGCCGTCGCGTGCCACTGGCGCATGGTTCACCGGCGTCACCGTCAGGGTGATGGTGGCTACGCCAGACTCGGCCGTGCCATCGCTCACCTTGTAGCTGAAGCTGTCGCTGCCACGGTAGAGCGCATCCGGCACGTAGGTGAAGCTGCCGTCCGCGTTCTGCTGCAACTGGCCATGGGCCGGACCGTTCACGATGATGGTGGTGAGTGCATCGCCATCCACATCGTTCGCATCGATGCGCGGATCGATGACCAGCTCTCCATCCTCCGTCACGCTGGCCGATGCATTGGCCGCCGTCGGCGCGTGATTCACCGGCGTCACCGTCAGTGTGAACGTGGCGACGTTCGATTCCAGCGTGCCGTCGCTCACCTTGTAGGTGAAGCTGTCCGCGCCGTGGAAGAGGGCATCGGGCACGTAGCTGAAGCTGCCATCGGCGTTGCGCGTGAGAACGCCATGCTGCGGACCGTCGACGATCACTGTTTCCAGCGCATCGCCATCGATGTCGCTGGCTTGCGTGCGCGGATCGAGCAACAACGTGGTTTCCTCGGCCAGCGTCGCGCTGGCATCGCTGGCCGTCGGCGCATGATTTACCGCCGCCACGTGGATGGTGACCGTTGCGATGCCCGACAGTGTCTGTCCGTCGGTTACCTGATAGCTGAAGCTGTCGTCGCCGTGGAACAGGGCACTTGGCGTGTAAGTGAAGCTGCCATCGGCGTTGAACACCAGCGTGCCGTGCTGCGGCGATGCCAACAAGGCAGATTGCAGCGCATCGCCATCCACGTCGGTGCTGAACTGGTCGAGCCTGCCCGTGACGGACTGGCCTTCCTGCGTCTGCAGCGTGGCGTCGTGCGCTTCGGGCGCATGATTGACGTGGATGACCACCAGGCTGACGGTGGCGACCGGCGAATCGGCGGTGCCGTCGTTGGCGACATAGGTGAACGTGTCGTCGCCATAGAAGAGCGCGCCCGGCACATAGGTGTACGTGCCATCGCCGTTGTCGGTCAGCGCGCCGTGCAGCGGCTGGTCCACGATGCGGAAGGCAAAGGCATCGCCGTCCGCGTCGGACGCCAGCGGACGCAGATCGACCAACGCACTGCCGTCTTCCTGCAACTGCACGGTCAAGTTCTGCGCATCCGGTGCGTGATTCACGTGCGTCACCGCCAGGTGCACCGTGGCCACGTTCGACTGCGCCTTGCCGTTGTCGAGTTCGTAAGTGAACACGTCGTCGCCGTAGAACAACGCGTCCGGCACATAAGTGAAGCTGCCGTCCGCATTGAGCGTGAGCGTGCCGTGCGCCGGACCCTGCACCACGGTGGGCGTCGAGCCGATGGCGTTCACGTCGTTGCCCAGCACGTTGACGTTGAGCGTACTGTCTTCCTTGCCAATGGCGATGTCGTCGTTGGCCTGCGGCAAGCCCATCATGGCGACGTCGCTGACCGTGACGTGACTACCCGCCGGACCAAAGCCGATCAAGTCGAACGACAGGTTCACCGCCGTGCCAGCCGCAATGCCGCGCAAGTCCACCAGGTACGTGCGGCTGCCGTCGGCGTTGGTCACGAAGCTGACGCCCTGCGCGACATACGAACGGCCATCGCCTTGCAGGTTGAGCAGCGAATCGGTGCGGCTCAGGTTGATTGCGCCGCCCAGCGAGGCCCCCGTGACGGCATCGAGCAGGGCTGCCTCGAACGCGTCCTCCGGCATGTCGCCCGGATTTTGCAGGCTGGCGCTGTTGATGGTGAAGCGCAGGAAGCGATCGTTCACGTCGACCATGAAGGCCTGGCTCAAGCGGGTTTGCGTCGTGGCGGACTCGTCCAGTTCGGCAGTGCCCTGGCCGATGACGACCGTGCCCATGGTGGACCATCCACTGCCATCCTGCAGCGAGCCCGATTCCAAGTTGGAATGAGGTGCCGCCACGCCATTGTCGGCGCCGCTGGTCGTGTTGCCGGCGTCCATGATCGGCGTGGTGACGACGGTCTGGCCATCGGCGATGGCCTGTGCGATCTGGGCCATGCGCGCGGCGATGACCTGACGCACGGCCTGCAGCAGTTCGGGCGATGGCAGGCGGCGCACGCCCGGCGCCAGGTCGAGCGCCATCAGGTTATCGGTGCCGCTGTCTTCCAGGCCAAGCAGATGGCCGTATTCGTGCAGTACCACGGTGAGCAGGTCGATCTTTCCTTCGGCGGCGCTTCCTGGTTTGGCCGTCCAGACGTTCGGATCGGACGTGGGCAGGAAGTCGTCGTTGGAGAGCGGGTCGGCGTTGGTGTACCAGCCGTATCCCGCGCCGTCGTCGTCGAGCGAAATCGAACCACCCTGGGTCAGGCCCAGCGAGTTGCCCGTCATGGTCGAGATCGTTGCGGACGGCGTTCCGGTGATGCCGAGGGTGGCCAGATCGGCGGCCGTCAGGCCCCATTCCGTGGCGGCCTGCGCGAGGATGGTGGCCGCCTGCGTTGCGCTGGTGGTGCTGGCTGCCGTGCCCGGTGCGGGCGTACTGCCGGTCACCAGTGCGTCCTGGTGTTCCGGTAGGGTCTTGGGCGAGAGCTTGATATGGATCATGCCCGCGTAGCCGGCCATCGGGTTGATGTCGTGGATGCCGTAGGCGGCGCTGTGTGGATCACTGTCGGCGACGCCGGCGATGTTCAGGCGAATCATGCCCAGCAGGGCGACGACATAGCTGTTGCGATAGCCCGGCCTGTTGTCGCCGAGATAGGCGCCGTTCCACTGCGCTCCGGCGGCCACTCGCAGGCAGATCACGTCGACGATAGCGACCTTTTCCGCCTGGCTGAGATTCGAGATGCCCATGATGTAGTTGATCTGCGCCGCCATGTCGTTGCCGGTCGCGAGCTGGATGGCGCGAAGCCCGTTGCCCGCCGCGTTCATGTCCGGCGCACCCAGCCAGTTATAGGTGCGGGAGTCGTAACTCTGCAGGGAGCTGTCGAACAGGATGTCGAACTCCCTGCCGTCCGTGTACTCCAGCGTGTGGTCCGTGAAGGTGGTTGGCAACGTGCCCTGCGGCTGTGCCGGCTTGGTGTAGCTCCAGCCATCGTCGGAAGCCTGCAGGACAGACATTTTCGAGCCGTTGCCGAGATAGGACTGCGCGGCCTTGGCGGCATTCTCGATCGTGTCGGCGACCCAGCCACTGGCAAAGCGCGAATCATTGGCCGTGCCGCCAACCACCTTGTAGTAGTCATCGTCGGTCAGCTCGCGCCAACGCGATACCAGACCGCTGTTGAGCCATTGCAGCGTCGGGTCGTTCGGTTTGGCACTGATATAACCGGTACGGTCGCTCGCCTTGGATGGATCGAGGGTGGGTTCCACCTTGTTGGTGTAAATGGGATCGCTTCCCGGAGTCCGCGCATCCGTGGCGAACTGGTGATCGGCGCCGACGAATTTGTCGATCATGGCGCGGGCCCACAAGATGATATTGGGCACCTGCGGTGCTTCGGGATGAACTTGGGACGTATAAGTCTCGGCCCAAGCCGCATACGTGTCCTCGTAGCTCTGCCCCGTGAGCCCCTTGACCAGCGTCTTGAGGTCATCCATGTAGCTGCCATCGATGGTGTAGGGCGGCGTTTCGGGGCCATCCCGGAACGTCACCGAATAGGCGTGGTCCTCAGCCACGTCGTCGGTCAGCTCGTCCTTGATCTGGTTGACCGGCTTGAGCGGAGATTCATTGTCCGCGCCGTTGGGAACGTAGGCAGGGAGGTTGGGCGTGTTGTCGAAGAACAACACGATCTTGCTGTTGTCCTTCTGCACGACCGTGACGAAACGGGAAGGCTTGCCGGATGCATCGGTGTCGTAGACGACGTATCGCGGATCGTTGCGGTATTCGGCAGGTCGATGGCCAAGCAGCGCATAGGCCGAGTTGATGCCTACCTCGAACGAGTCCAGCAGGCCCGTGGACAGCCATGCGCTGAACAGGTTGGTCCAGCCAGGAATGTCGCTGAAGTTCAGCGTGGGCATGCCACTGGCAAACGTGGCAAACAGCGCGTTGCCGGGGAAATATTGCCCCAGGCCCTTGTCTTCCCATACGCCACGGTCGGCATCGAGCAGTTGACCGTCGGTAAGGCGGCCGTTGCCGCCGTTGCGCAGGTTCTCTCGGATCGCGCGCAGGTTGCCTGCGTCGATGTCCATGGAGAACTGGTCAAGGTTGAGGTTGTACGCGCCCGCACCCACGGCAGCCTTGCCCAGGGCGTTGCCGATCAGGCCGCCTGCACCAAAGAAGCCGGAATACGTGGTGATTTGTGCCTGCACCAGCAACAACGGTGCGCCAACGCAGCTGTATAGAACCATGTAGGCGCCGGCACGGTTGCCGGCGGCGAGCATGGCCTCGGCGCGTTGCAGCAGTTCTTCGGTGACTGGCTTGAGTTCGCTTTCGCTGAGCGGCCTGAAGATCAGATCGTCGGGCTCGGTGCGCAGGTCGTAGTTGGTAGCCGGCGGCGGGGTGGCTCCGTTAACGGTCTGGAACAGGTCCAGTGCCGCTTCGGTGCGCCCCACTGTCGGGTTGTTGTTGCCGGTCGGCATGGCTTGCCCGTCCCAGCGGCCATCCACGTAAACCATGTTCACCGACTGACCGTCCGCTGGCGTGCCGGCGGCGGTGTTGTAGGACGGATAACCCAGATACTTCAGCCGCTGCTGGACGCGTGCCACGTCCAACGGGTTGTTGGTCTGGCCGTTGCCCACACCGTTGCCCGCGGAGAACGTGATGTCGGTGAAACCCGGATCGGACGTGTTCTTGAAGTCGTTGGGCTTGTAGTGGATGAGCAGCTTGAACGTGCGGTATTCGTCCACCGTTTGCCCGTTCACGCTCTTCACCTTGACGGTGAAATAGCCCACCGACGTTTGCGCGGGCAGGTTGCCTTGCTGCAGATCGGTGAAATCGAAGTCGGAAGCGAAATAGAACACGCCCGAATCGCCGAAGCTGCTGGAGCCGACCGAGTTCTGTGTCGAGTCGGACTGCACGATCTGCCAGCCGTTGGCGTATTGGTAGGCAAGCACGTGGCCGTCGTTGAACCAGCCGTAAGTCATCATGTCCTCGGTGGCGGCATTGGCGCCGGTGCCGCCGGAGAGTTCGCCCTGCACGCCATCCATCGAGAACGCCGGATTGCCGTCGACGACGATGCCCTGTGCCTGCAGCAGCGACTTCAGGTCCACCTTGGTGATGTCGCCGTAGAGCTGGTTGTCCATCTCCACGGTCTGGAACGCGGGTTGTTGCGATGGCGCCGCGCCAATGCCGTAGATCCAGCCGAACATCGATGCCGCGGTCGGGCCGTCGTAACGCGATGGCTGGATGGCTGCATTGCCCAGGTCGATGGGCGTGCTCAGGCCTGCGCCCGCGCGGTAATTGGACACGGCCGCGTCGATCAGGTCGTCCACGTTGTTCCAGACCAGCAGCGCCTTGAAGTCGCGCGAGTAGACGCCGGGCTCCGGATTCAGTTCGTCGACGAATACATCGGCGTACAGCGTGCCGTCGTCACCCAGTACCAGATGATCGAAGGCGCCGCCGACGAACGGCGTGGTGGCGCCCAGGTAGCGAGGACCGCCCTGCTTGCCGAACGGATCCTGGATGATGCCGATCTTGCCGCCGATCTGCTTGCCCAGGATGTCGTCGTTGCCGTAGTGCGCATCGTTGAAGATGAAGTTGTAGTCGGCCACCAGGGCGTAATCCACTCCCAGGTAGGTCACGATGACCACGCCATCGGCGCGCTGGATGTTCTGCTGGAACTGCTTGTTGAGCCAGTTCGGATCGCCCGACGCCGGCGTGAGGCTCGGTTGTGTGACAGTCGGTGTCTGGCCCAGCTTGCCATTGGCGTCCACTGGCCAGTTGATCATGATCAAGCCGTTGCTGTGATCGAACGAATCGGCCACCACGAACTCGCCAGGACGATCGCCCGCCGCGATGTACTGCGGCCCCTTGCCGGCGAACGACGACGGCATGGAACTCAGCGGCAGCATCCGGACGGCGCCATCGGCCAGCTTGCCGTTGGCGTCGATCATGCTCAGGTCGAGCACATAGACGCTGCCAGGAGATGCGCCGGTATTCTGGCTCACGCCGATCGGGCCCAGCGGCACGGTGATACCCAGGTAGCGACCCGCGTTCACCGCCATGCCCAGATAGCCATCCGGCGCTTGCGCGATGTCGAGGTTGAGCACCTGCTGCGTGCGCAGGAAGCCACCGGACGAGGGATCGATGTCGATGCGCGACAAGCGGCCCGTGCCACCGAAGCGATTGCCCTCCGCCACGTACAGCCAGTTGCCGTTGACGATGAGACTGGCGATGTTGCCGGTTGGATTGGCCAGTTGGAAGGTGTATCCGATGGTCAGCGTGGTCGTATCGATCACGTAGATGCGGCCGCTGCCGCCGGCCACGAACGCGAGCGACTGGTTCGCGTTGTAGACGATCTGGTTGACCTGGCTGCCCAGTAGCTGAAGTGCGCGACCTTGCTCATCCACGGTGGTCTGCCGGATCAGCTCAAGCTGCGAATCGTTCTGGAAGTAGTTGATGCTGGTGGCGTTGGTCACCATCGCAGCATTGACCACCTGGGTCGGATCGAAGGGATTGACCGCATCGCTGCGCAGGCCCGTCGCCGGAATCACGAGTTGGCCCTGGTCGTCGACCGTTTTGACAATGCGCTCCACGTAAAGCTGGAGTTGCGAGAGCAGGATGCCGCTCGGCAAGGCCACGGTGAGCGTGCCATCGGACGCCACCGTCGCGGTGAGCGCCATCCACACGAGGCCGTGGTCTGGCGTGCTGGTGGGCGCGGCCAGCTCGCTGCCGCGCGGAGCCAGCCACACCTTCACCACGACATTGCCGATCGGCGTGTCGTCGGATGGCAGGAAGTTCTGGCCCTGGATGGTCATCGTGCCGGTCTTGGTGTCCAGCGTATAGCCCGTCACCGCCGGCTTGTCCCATGTAATGGACGGCGGATCGGGGAACTGCACGCTCATCACGCCGGTGCTGTCGGTGGTGATGGCCGTGGCGCGCTGGTAGGAGCCCGCCAGCGTGTAGTGCATGACGGTGAGCGGGCCCGCCTGCGCAAAGATGTCGAGCGCTGCATTCGCCATCGTCGTGCCCGGTGCCATGGCAATCGATGCCGACGGCGCCCACAGCGCATCCCAGTTCACCGAGACCGCGGTGACCGTGGCCTGGCCCGTGGCCAGGTCGGTCTTGCTGGTCGTGACAAGGATGTCGCCGCCAGCGGTGAAGCCGGAATACGGCGGGCTGGACGTGTGCGCCAGGCCGTCTGCGCCAATCACGCCGTTGTCCACCAGCCACCAGGTGTCGTGCGCCACGCCGTCCGCGTCGAGCACGATGCCCTTGCGCCAGAAATAGACCTGCGTGCCGGCATTGAGCTGGGTCGGCAGACCGGTCTGCGGATCGGTCGGGCCGGTGACGTGCACTGCCATCTGCAAGGGCAGGGCGCTTCCATCCGGGCCGACGTCCACATGGAACGCGCCGACCACGTTGAGCAGGTCGGGCACCGGTATCGGCATGTTCAGCGACTGCGGGTCCACCGCGTTGATGGACACCGAGGTGTCCTTCGTCAGCGCGCCCGGCGGCACCATCAGCAGGTTGCCCTGCGTGTCCTGCACGGAGGCGCCGGTGGCTGCGCTCACCACGGTCGGTCCGGTCGTGGGGGCCTGCACGTAAAGCAGGATGTTGCGCTGCTGCCCGCCGTGAATCACGGTGACGGTGGTGTAACCCGATGCCTTGGCGATGATCAGGCCGTCCGACGTGATGCTCGCGATGTTGGGGTTGCTGATGAAATAGAGCGTGCCGCTGGCGGCGCTGCTGATGGCGCTACCGCTGCTGTCGGTAACCTTGAGCTGGCGCTCGCCCACCATTTCGGGCAAGTCGATGGCCTGCGGATAGACGTCTACTTCAAAGCCGTTGCCCAGGCCCGGAGGCGTGTCGTAGGTGCTGTTGCCAACCGTCACCGCGTCGACGGCGCTGATGCCGCGCGAAGACACCTCGATCACGGCGGTGCCGGCCGTGTTGCCGTGGATGGTGCCGTCGCCCAGCACGCTGGCCACCGTCGAATTGCTCGATACGATCCGCACGTAGTCGGCGTCGAGTTCCACGTTGGCCTGATCGGCGAAGCTGCCGATGATCTTCAGGCCCTGCGTGTCGCCGTAGGCGAGGCCCGCCAGGCGCTGGATGTCGATCGCCAGCAGCTGCGCGTCGCTGACCGTCACGGTGAGTTGCACGGTCTGTCCTGCGTTGAAGCCGTCGTCGGCCTTCACGAAGATCGCCGCCGTACCGCTGAAACCCGGTTCCGGATGGAAGACGAGCGTCTTCCCGTCGGGGCTCAACGTCGCCGTGCCATGCGTGGCGCCCATGACGCGCCAGAACAACTCGTCGCCTTCCAAGTCCTGCGCCACCGAAGACAGGCCCAGCTTCGCCGAGAGATCCTCGTGAGTGAACACGTCCGGCAGCGTCTGCGCTTGTACTGGCGCAAGGTTGGCGTGCCAGCCATAGTTTGCGTAGAGCAACTGGCGATCGGCGGCATCGATCTGCCCATCGCCGTCGATGTCGCCCGCGAGGCTGCCCGTCGCCTGGTCCTGAGCCCACAACGCACTGTCGGCGCCGTCGATCACGCCGTCGCGGTTGAGATCGCCGGCGATGGATACCGTGATGGTCGCCGTGCCGGTGCCGCGCACACGCAGCAGCTTGAGGCCTGCCTCGGTGATGCGGACCAGGACGGTGTGTACGCCGTTGTGCACGGTTTCGCCGAGTACTTCTCCGCCCACGATGTCCAGGCGGGACGCGGCGTCGCTGAAGCTGGCCTGGATGGCCACGATGATGGCGCCGTCAGCTCCCGCTGTATGCACGGTGGAAGCAAGCTCGCTATCGCGCACGAGGAAGCCCAGCGATACCGGTTGGTCGCCCGTCAGTGCGCCGGTCCACTGATTGGAGGCGCTATTGCCAAGCCAGCCGGCAGCGGTGCCGAGGTTGGCGGTCAGCGTGTCGGCATAGGGCTGGCCGTCGTCGCTGTAGCCGTAAGGCGTGCCGAGGTCGGACCCGTCGAGAGCGCGAACAAGCAGCAGGCGGCCCTGTGCGTCGTAGCGATAGGCCATCGTGCGCGCGGTACCGCTGGCATCGACGACCCCGCTGATGCTGCTGATGCGTCCCTGCGTGTCGCGCAGGAAGTCGATGCGTCCGGATGGCGTGCCGCCAACCAGTGCAATGCCTGCATCCGATACCAGCCAGCGCACGCGGTCGCCGAAGGTCACGCCGGTCAGCTTGCCGCTTGCGTCAAGTGCGTATTGCGTGCCGTCGGGACCGGTCAACACATAACCCGTCGGCTGCCAGGGCAGGCCGCTGACCTGGTCAAACAGGCGGCCGCCGAGCAACTGCAGATGGTCGCCGCCCAAGGCCTGCAACTGCCAGCCCTGTTCGCTGGCGAACGTCGGGCTATAGATGACCGGTGCGCCGTTGCCGCCGACCAGCGTCGTGGCCTGAACGCCCAGCGTGAAGCGCAGGTTCGCGATATCCGCAGGCGCAGCCAGACTGGAGGGCATGCTCAACCAGACGCGCGCGCCCACCGTCCAGGCGGCAGTGCCACCGGTGGCGGTCGTGGCGAGTTGATCCGTGGTCAGGCCGGTATCGAAACCGCGCAACGTCCAGTTGCCGAAATCGCTGCTTCCAGAGACGCCGAAGTCGCGATTCACCGCAAAGGCGTGGCCACCCAATTGATACGTCGCATCGGTGGCGTGTGCGTCGGCGTTGGATTTCTGCGCGCTGTCGATGATGACGCGCGTGTCGATCTCGCTGGTGCGGCCGCTGAGATCCCATGCCATGAGCCGCAGCTGATAGACGCCGTTGGCGAACAGTGTCGGATCGAGCACGCCCAGTGCGAGCGCGCCATCGACCGGCATGGCATCCAGCGCAGTGTCCGTCAGTGTCTGCCAGGTGTCGGTGCCTGCAACGGCAATCTCAAGGCGATAGCCCATCGTTTGCGCCTCGGTGAGCAAGGCGCTCAGCGAGGCGGGTGCGCTGATGATGGGCGGTGCGGCATTGGTCGTGCTGCTGGCCAGCGATCCGGCCCATTGCAGTTGCGGTGCGCTGGCATCGGCCGGGTCGCGCACGCGGAGAACCGCATCTTTGGTGGTGGTGAACCCGTCCGCATCCGTGGCGACCACGCGCACGTCGATGAGGCCGGGCTGCGTGGCCAGCAGGCGGAAACGCCCGCTGCTGTCCATCGCCACGGTCTGCCAGTCATCCGCGTCTATGCCGATGCCGCGCACCTGCACCACCGTGGAGCCGATTGGGCTGAAGCTGCTGGCGCGCACGGTGACCAGGACGCTTTGTCCGGGCACGACCGGCGTGCCGGGTACGGCGTCGATCACCACTGACGGCGCGTTGCCTTGCGCATCGGCCGCAACGCGCAGCGTGAAGGTTGCCTGCGTCGAAGCCAGTCCGTCGCTGACGATGGCGGTCACGACGTAGTCGCCGGTCTGGCCAGGGCCCGGCACCCAGTTCAATCGGCCGTGTTGCGCATCGTAGGTCGCGCCTTCGGGCAGGCCGAGGAAACTGACGGTGAGCGACTGTGTCTGGCTTGCGCCATCCGGATCAAAGGCCGAGATCTGACCTTGTGCGGCATTGGCCGCCAATACCACCGGCAGGCTGAAGTCCTGGCCCACGGTGAGGGCGTGGCTGCTCACCGCCAGCTGAGGCGCGCGATTGGTGTCGAATACACGCACCTGCACGGTCTGCGTCGTCGTCAACGTTCCATCGGTGGCCTTGAACGTAAACGTAAAGTTGCGCGACGAACCGACGGCGTTGTCCACCGTGCCGTATCCGGGCGTCCACTCGAAATAGCCGGTGGCGCTGTTGAAGGAAATCCCTGCGGGGGTGTTGTCGTCATAGACCAGGCTGACATGGACGGGCTCACCGTCGCCGTCCAGCGTGCGCACGGTGAAGCCCAGCGTGCCGCCCTCGTTCACCAGCTGCAGCGGCATGGGAAGGATCACCGGTGCCTGGTCGACGTTGGCGACGTGCACCTCGATCACTCGCGTGAAGCTGTCCGAGCCGTCGCTGCCGGTGACCTGCACGCGATAGGTGCCCGGCGCGGTGGCGCCCACGTTGCCGCCTTGAGCCGCGAACAGGCCCGGTGTCCAGCGTAGCGTCGCGTGGCCACCGCCTGCGGGAACGTCCAGCACCATGCCGGAGGGCAGGCCGGTGGCGCTCCAGCTGATGAGGTCGGCGTCGGCATCGCGGGCAAACAGGTCCACGCTCAGCGCCTGACCTTCCGCGGTGTTGACCACGACTGGCGTGGCGGCGCTCCCGGAATCGGCGACATCCGCGCCGTTCACTTGCAGGCCCAGCAATTGCGGGGCGCTGTTGGCCGCGCGCACGATGATGCGCAAGGTGTGGCTGGTGTGATTCGGAACCGGGTTGGCGGGATCGCTGTAACCCTGGTCACGCGGCGGCAGGCCGCTGTCCGTTGCCGTGATGATGATGTCGTGCGGACCTATGTCGTCCGCACCGGGTGTCCAGGTGAGGATCGCCTGTCCGTACTGCGCAAGCATGGTCAGTTGCGCACCGAGCGGCAGGTTCGACGCGAGAATCTGCAGGGCGTCCTGGTCGGCATCGGTGATGTTGATCGGCAGGCTGATCGGCTGGCCGGCAACGGCCACGATCTGGTCCGGCAGACTGAACACGGGCGGCTCGGTCACGCTGCGTGCGGTGACGACAAAACTCACGGAAGTGGCGAGCACGCGCGAAGGATCGCCGTCGCCGTTGTCGCGCGCGGTGAGCGTGATGGTGTAGTCGCCACGATCGTTGTCGCCGGGTGCGAAATGGATCGTGCCGGTGACATGGCCGCTGGCATCCGGCGGGTTCTGCGTGAACGTCGCAAAGCGCGGCAGGCCGTCGATGGTCAGCGCGATGGGGTTGCCATCGACGTCGCTGATGTCCACCGGAATATCCAGGGTCGCCCCCTTGTCGACGAAGGCATTGGCGATCGGAGCGACGACGGGCGCACGGTTCGTGTCCGCCACGACGATCGGAATGATGACCTGCGTGCTGGCCGGTACGCCCGTGCCGTCACCGTCATCGGTGGCGATGACGGTGACGTGGTACGTGCCTGCCTGCACGTACGTCGGCGTCCAGATGATCTCCAGCGTTTCCGGATCGAACACGGCGCCGTCCGGCAAGCCCAGCACCTGGTACGTGACGCTGGGCGCCGTGGCGCTGCCCTGGTTGGTCGCCGCGCCGGCGGGGTCGAGACGTACGCTGGGTGCGAAGTTGGGATTGTCGGGGTCGAAGGCAAACACGCTGATGCGCAGCGGCTGGCCTTCCATGGTGCTCCACTGGTTGCCGAGATTGGCGTCGAAGCGCGGCGCGCCATTGGCGTTCAATACGTTGAGACGCACGATCTGCTGCGTGCGCATCACGGACTGTTTGCCACCCGGCAACGTGTAGGTTGCGGTCAGCGTGATGGGTAGCTCATAGAGGCCGTGCTGATCGAAGCCGGGCGTCCAGCTGATCCAGCCGGTTTCGCTGTTGAGCTGCATGCCAGGAGGCAGCAGGGTAGTGGAATAAGCTAGCGTCACCGAGGTGCCGTCCGCTTGCTGCGATCCGCCAGGCACGCTTCCGCAGAGCTGAAAGCCAAAGGCATCGCCTTCGCGCAGCGTCTGCTCCGGCGTTGGCGTTAGTACTGGCGCCGCACACACCTGCTGCACCACCAGGTCGAAGCGTTCGCTGACCTCGGTCTTGCCGTCGCTCACCGTTATCGTGACGTCACGGTAGATGCCCGCCTGGTCGTAGCCCGGCGTCCAGTTGAGCAGGCCTGTGCGCGCATCGAAGGAAGCGCCGGCAGGCAGGTTGGACATCGTCACGGTAAGTAGGTCGCCGTCGGCGTCCACCGCGCGCAGCGGCAGCGACAGCGACTCGCCCTCGCCCAGGGTGATGGTGCCCGGGCTCGCCACCGTTGGCGCGTGATTGCCGTTAACGACGCTGATGTGCAGGGTATGAAGCATCGATCCGCCCCGGCCGTCCTGAATGCGAACGACTACAACGGTGTCCGCCATGGCGTCGCTACCAGGCGTCCAGTTCAGCGTCGCTACGGCGTGGTGGCGGCCAAACGGGTCAAGCGTGTAAGTGTCGGGCGGAGTGATGCTGAGGCCGGCCGGTCCCTGCACGATCTGCCAATAGAACGCGGCGCCATCAACATCGGTCGCATCCAGCTGGCCTGACCACGATTGGCCGACGGTGGCGGCGTTCGGGAACGTGTCAGGCAAATTGACATCGCGGTCGACGACGGTGAAGTCTGGGATGAGGTTTGCCTGCGGCGCGGCATAGACGCCGTGGCCCAGGTCCGCCTTGGCCAGATCGGCCAGGCCACCTGAGCCGCCGCCCGCCGGAAGAATGGTGACGGTCTGGTCAGCGATGGTGGCGCCAACCACGAGCTTGCCACCCATGGATTGCAGCACGGATGTGAGATCGATGATCCACAGGCCGGACTGGTTTCCGCTGCCCTGAAGCGCGGTCGCAATGGCGCCGCCAAAGTACTGGCCCGGATCGAGCACGAGCATCAGCGGGCCATTGAGATCGTCGGAACCCACGTTGGCAATGCTTACGTCATAGCTGATTGCGCCGGTGGTGTGATCGGCGCGCGTGTTGCTGAAGGTGATCTGCAGCTGACTGCTCATGTTGAGTAGCGCAGTGAAGCTGGTGATGGCGTCCTGGCTCATGCGCAATTGCGTGGCGCTGCGCAGGTTGCCGCTGATCACCAACTGGTAATACGCCGCACCCAGTCCACTTACGTCCAGGTAGGCCGTGTGCGTGGCGGCATCCCAGCGCACGTTCCTGGGCGTAAAGCCAGTCGCCCCGCCCAACAGTTTGTAGTTGTCCGGATTGAGCACGCTCGACGGATCGCTCAGGGCCGCGGCAGCATTGACTCCCAGCCACATTTCCTGGTCGAACTGCACGGCGATCTCGCCCAGCGGCAGCGGTACCAGTGCACCATCGGGCACGCTGGTTGCCAGCACCTTCGGCGCACGCGCCGGGGCCAGCTCGTCCACGTGCTGGCTGCCGGCCACAAGGATCCGGCCGTCGCTAGTGGTGAGGATGGCTTCGCCTTGCGTGCCGCCTCCTGCCACCTGCAACACGCGGCGCGAGGCCAGTTCGATCATCCACACCGAGGAGCTGTGCGACACCGTGGTGTTGCCGGCAACGTGCACCTGCTGATTGAGGCCGCCGGATGCCACGAGCAAGCCATCGAGCGACGTACCCGCTGCACCGAAGGCGATGCTGTTGACCACGCCCTTGATGCGGTATTCGAGTTCTGCACGACCCGCCGTGATGCCGCTCATCGGGAAGCTGATGATGTCGGTGGTGCCGTTGGGGTCGGCGGCGGTGATGTTGCTACCGGTCCAGCGGATGCCCCACAGGCGGCCGTCGGGGCCGAAGGCGAGGTCGCCCACGCGCGTGTTGCTGAAGTGCGTCCAGGCCTTGTTGGGGTTGGTTTCGTTCGGATGGAAAATCTCGATGCCGTCGCCGTCGGAGACATAGATGTCACCGGTGCCGGGCTGAATGGCGAGTGCGTGCGTCAACGGTTGCTGGCTCGGGCCCTGCATGCGGCGCAACACGGTGCCGCTGTCGATGTCGACCTGCATCAACTCGTTGCCGGTCATCACCCACAGCTGGCCATACGCATCGACAGCCATGTCGAGCACGGGCTGGTCGAGCGTAAACAGCGGCGTGGTGCTGTGGCCACCATCCTTGCCGTAGCGATACACCTCGTTGCGCGATGCACCCGCGCTCACCAGCACGCTGCCGTCGGCCAGTTGCACCATGGCCATCGCACCAATGTCAGTGCTGCCGGTGGCAAATCCGTCGGCGAAACCGCGCGCAGCGAACGGTGCGAGCACGTTCTGCAAGTCGCCCGCGCCGACGCTGGACACCACGCCCGGCAGCATTTGCGTGGTTTGCTGGAACAGGTCGTTGCTGTCGTACGAACGGTCCTCGGGTGCCTGCGGCACTTCTGCCGTGGTGTCGACGCCCGGCGTCACGCCAAGGCCATCGAGCACCTGCTGTCGTCCGCCGTCGTCGGGCAGCACGGCATTGGCGATCACGGCGGCTTCGCGGTTGCCGGCGTTGTCGGTGGCGGCGGCGAGGAACTCGTAGGTGTGGCCGGCTTCACCGGTGAATACGGCCTCGTTGGTGGACGGATCCACTTGGCGCTGCCAGATCTTGAAGTCGCCGCCGTCGATGGCGACATAAACCGTGACGAAGCGGATACCGCTCGCATCGTCCTGAGCGTTCCACTTCACGTCGAACGTCGGCGCGCCCTGGGCGTTGTTGCCCAGCGAGGTGACGGTAAGCGTGGTGGTCGGCGCCTTCGCATCCAGCGTCACCTTTACCGTTTCGCTGTCGATCGGTGGCGCCTGATCGAAGAAGATGCGTGCCTGCGCGCTGATGGAAACGCCCGATGCCGCACCTGCAGCAGCCACGGTAAAGCTGACGAAACCGCCCTGCGGCGAGTTTTGCCCGGTGATAGGCGCAAGCAGGGCGCGCGTGACTTCCTGCATCACTTCGCCGGTGGCCGGATCGATCGCCTGGATCAGCCACGTGGCCGTGCGTGTTTCCACGTCGATGCCCGCGCTCACGCGCAGGATGTAGCCCTTGCTGCCGGTGAAATCGAAATCGCCCTGGAAGCTGGCGCGATCGGCCGGCACGTGGATGTTGATGTCGCCGATCTTGAGGTCGCCCAGGCGCAGCGAGCGCGGATCGAGGTTGCTGTCCATCTGCGAGACGATGCGAATCTGCCCCACGCCTTGGCCAGTCGGGTTGCTGAAGGCGAACGTGTAGGGTAGGGGCGTCGCGGCCGGCACATAGACACTGCCATCGGCGGCAGCGCTGGTGCCTTGCGGACCCTGCACACTGATGGCGGCGTTTTCCACGCCAGCCTGCTGCGCGACCAGTTGCAGATACTGCGTGAGGTTCAGGGCCTTGCCCGGCAGCGGGTTGAACTTCTCGTCCAACAGACCTTGCGCGCGCAGGTATTCCAGTTCCGACTGACTGCCGACGAAAATCTGGAAGTTCTCGAACTGCAGCGTGCGGCCAACGTGTTGGTCGTAGTCGGCGGGATCGGCGAGCACCGGCACCGGCACTTCCACGTAATCGCCTTGGTCGTCCTGGCGCGTTTCGTAGTGGTCGATGGCACCGGTGGCAGCTTTCGGATCGCCCGCATAGGTAGCCGTATCGCCATACCACTGCTGCACCTTGGCGAAGAAGCCGAGGATGTCCGCCTGCGTGCGATAGCTGTCGCCCGCCTTGGACATCAGGATGCCGGCGGCCAGTGTTGCGTTGAGGCTGACCACCTGCGGGTTGGTGCTGATCGGCGGTGCCTGGTCGGCCGGCAACAGCATGCCGGCGCTTTCCAGTGCGGCCAGCCAGCCGTTCACCCACTGCGAGGCGTCTGCGGCGAGTGCGATGAGATTGCTCGGCGCAGTCGTATCGGCCAACACGGCATCGCGCAGGCGCAGCGCATAGGCGGTCTGCTCGGCGATGAATTCATCGCGCGTCAATGCCGTGGCCGCAGCGATCACGTTCATCTGGAACGATTCGGACAACGACTCCAGCTTGGTGAGGATGTCGTCCGGCTCGGTCGAGCGGAAGCGCGCGGCCAGGCCTTGTTGGATCTTGTCCAGGTCGGACACGCCATTGGCCAGCAGGCCCTGGGCCTGCCAGTCCGGATGGACCATGTACAACGCATCGCGCAGACCTTCGAAGTCGCGATTGATCCACGCGGTAAGGCCCGGATACGTCTGCAGACGGAACGTCATGCCCACGAAGCCGTGCGCTGCCACGTCGAACGCGTAGCCCGGCGCCAGGTTGTAGCCATTGGTGTTGAGCGTGCCGTCCAGCGATGCCCACGGAATGTCCGTGCGCGACAGCGATGCATCGGTCTGGCCGTACGCCTGGTTGTTCGCCGGCGAGCCGCTGATGTCTCCGAACGGCGAACCACCCACGTTGCTGCCGAACAGCGCGTAGGGCAGGTTGAGGCCATCGAGGAGGTACTGGTTGTAGCCCATCTCCACGGCGCCGATGTCGAAGCGCACATACGGCGTGTCGACATTGGTGAGGCTCTGCAGCGAGACGCTGTACGTGGCCGAATCACCCGGCTCCAGGTTGCGCGGGCCGCCGATGCCGATGGTGACGTCATCCTCGATGCCACGCTCGACCAGATAGCGATCCGCTTCGGTCACGCTCTGGCCGCTGGGATTGATGACGGTGACGTCGTACAGGCCCAGCGGGAAATTGCGCGTGTCGAAGATGGCGCGAATGTGCGTGGCGTCCAGCACCTGCCAGCGATCCGGTTCCGCTTCGAACACGCCAGGACGGCTCAGCTTGACCAGCGCACCGGCCTGGAAGGCGGAGCCGTAGATGTCCAGCGTAACCCAGCGATGATCGTCGTCGCTCACGCCGCCGTTGTCCGGCGTAACCTTCGTGATCGACAGCGGCAGCAGGTTAGCGCGAATCGTGGCCGGCACGTTCTTGCCACTGCGCGAACGCACGAGGATGTAGTAATCGCCTGCCTGCGTGCTGGGAATCACCACCTGCTGGTCGGCGGACGATGCCTCGCTGTAGGAGGCGTCATAGGCATACGTGGTCGGGATGTCGCCGTAGCGGATGTACAGCTCGTTGTCGCCGCTGGCGGCGAGTGCATCGAGCATCACGCGCAGCGTCTGGCCTGCTCCCACGCTTATCTTGTACAGCTGCACGTCGCCGCTGGAGAGCGTGGTCTGCAATGGGCTCGCCATGGCGAGCGTGGGCACCTGCGTCTGGATGGTGGCGGCCGACGCGGTGAGGTTGTTCGCCTCGCCCGGTGCCATCACCAAACCGGTGGGACCGTAGCTGATCGCGCCTTCGAACACTTCGTTGTAAAGGTCCGGGCGCACGATGATGCGCCAGTTGCCGTCCTTCAACGGCGGCAGATTGGCAGTGAGCGTGCCGCTGTAGCTCGCGCCGCCGGCAATGTCGCCGTTGTGCGTGACCTTGCCCAGCAGAATGTCGTCCACGCCCCAGACGTTATCCATCGACAGGTAGATGGCGTCGGTCCACTGGCCATAGGCCGGGTTGGTGGAGTCGTTGACGACGGAGTAGGTCACCGTGACCGACTGGCCTACCGTGGCCTGCGGCGGCACCGTCACGTCGGTGACCTTCAGGTCGGCCGGCGGCGGCGTCTGCACCAGCATGGGCTGTGTCGATGCCAGCGAGTTGTTCTGGTCGTTGCCGAACTCCATCACCTTGCCATACGCACCCGTGCCGAACGCGCGCGCCGGATCGGTGATGACGAAGACGTAGTACGGGCCGTCGAGATCGCGCGGCGCGGTGACCGTGAAGCTGCCGTCGTAGCTGCCATCTGCGGCGAGGCCGCCGCTGTGCGCGACATAGCCCAGGTAGCGATCCTGATTGACGTCGAGGAATCGATCGCGCGAAAGATAGATCAGATCGTTCCACTGGCCCTGGTCGCTCGGCGTGTCGCCGCCGGCGTTGGTGACGCTGTAGCCGACGGTGAAGCTCTGGCCGGCGAGCACCGAATCGGGTGCATTCACCTGGCTCACCTGCAGATCCGGTGGCGTCGCCAGCGTGATCGGCAGGGCGATCGAGGCAACGTTGTTGCCTTCGTTCTGGAACTCGAGCACGGCGCCGGGGCCGTCGCCGGTGACCACGTCCAGGCCGTCGCGGATGGAGCTGGGCTCGCTGTACTGCCAATCCTTGACGGTGGAGGTATCGGCCTTGACGATGATGTTGTAGTTGCCGCTGATGGATTGCGGCAGATGGAACGTCGCCGTCATGGTGTACGACTCGCCGGGCTGCAGGAAGCGCGGCTTGCCGTTGGCATCCACCAGTGACACCGACGCCACGCGACCCGGGTTGTTGTACAGCGAGCCTTCGATCAGCGGATCGTCCGTTACGTCGAGCGAGCTATCGTTGGACAGATACACGCCGTCGTTCCACGACGACACACGCGTGGCGCGATCGCCGCGATTGGTCACCGTCCACGTCACCGTGACCAAGTCGCCCGACTTGGGCGCTGGATTGGAGACCGACACGTTGTCGATCTGCAAATCCGCTTCGCGGTAGGTGATGTCCAGCGGGCCGCCACCCACATTGTTGGTGTTCAGCGTGCCTTCGTAGACGGACGTGCCATAGAAACCGAGCGCGGAGTCGTTAAAGCCGCCGCTGTTGATCTCGTCGGCGGCCGCGGCCGGGCGCTGGTCGCTGCGCGTGGCGTCGGTGATCACGTAGATGTAATACCGCCCATTGGTGCCCGGCGGCAGTTGGACGTTGGCGGTAGTGCTGTAGCTTGCGCCTGCGGCCAGGCCGTTGGTGTTCTGATGCTCGAAGCGGCCCAGCAGGGTGGCGCGACTGGCGATGAAGGTGGGATCGGTGCTGATGAACACCGAATCCAGCCAGCTGGTGGTGGACGGCCATACGGCCGAACCATTGTTCACTACGGTCCAGGTGATGGGCGTGAGTTCGCCCGAATAGTTCTGCGGCTGCGTCACCACCGAGCTGACCTGCAGGTCAGCGGGGTGGGCGACCACGGCGGACGCACTGGTGCCTGCGTTGTTTGCCTCGCTGACCTCGTTCACCTGGTTGTTGGCGTCGCTCTTGACGATGAGGTACATGCCGGTCACGGACGGCGCCAGCGTTATCGTCTGGTTCACCGTGTACTTCTCGCCGTTGTTGAGCGTGCGGTTCTGCGTGTAGCTGCCGATGGTCCAGATATGCGTGGCCTTGCTCAGGTCCGCGTTGTCGGCCACGTACACCGTGTCGGTCCACGTGCCGGTGAACAGGTCACCCTGGTTCTGCACCGTATAGCTGAAGCTGACCGGGCCGCCTGCATCCACGGTCACCGGAGCGTTCACCTGCGTCACGGCCAGATCCGGCGGCGTGATGCCGATGATGGCGATGGGGCGGCCCTGGTAGTTGTTGTTGTCGAACTGGTTCGTATCGCCACCGGCATTGGAGGCGAGCGTGTCCTCGAGGATGGTGCCGTAGGTGTTGGTCCAGACGGTGATGTAGTACTGGCCGCTGAGCATGCTGTCCGGAATGGTGACGTGCGTTTCGCCGAGATAGCTGTCGCCCACGTCGAGGTTGCCGGTGTGCACCACGGTGCCCAGCAGCACGTCGCCCTTGTTGGTGCCGGGGCGCTTGGGATCCTTGGCAAGCCACACGCTGTCGGTCCAGCTGTTGACGTCGGCAGTGGCGCCGCGCGTGGTGGCGCTGCCGAGGTTGGTCACCTGGTAGCGCACGTCGATGCTGCTGCCGTGCACCGCCTGGTCGGGCGCGGTCACGTTGCTGGTGACCAGGTCGGCGAACGGCACCGAATCCACATAGAAGTGGACGGCCTTGGTGTTGTTGGTGTCGTTGGGATATTCGTCGACGGCGTTGTCTGCGTCGGCGACCACGATCAGGTAGGCGTTGCCACGGAACTGGATCGGGACGTTGATCGTTCCGGTGACGTTGGAGTAGCTCTCCGTAGGCGCCAGCGCGCTGCCGTTGTCGAAGATGCCCAGCAACTGGTCGTCGCCGCTCAGCGTGCCGTCGAGCGACAGGTACACCTTGTCGCGCCAGTGGCCGCTGGCAGGCACCGAGCCCATGTTGGTCACGGTGTACTGGATGCCGACGCTGGTGCCCGCGGTGACATGATCGGGCACCGAGACGGCGCCCACCTGCAGGTCCGGACGCGCCTGCAGGCTGATCTGGGTAGCGTTGGTGGAGATGAGGATGTTGTTGCTGCCGGCCGCGCCGTACTCGTACACCTGTGCCGCACCGGCGCTGCCGAGATTGGCATTGGTGATCACTTCGAGTCGATAGATGCCTTCGATCTTCGACGGCAAGCGGATCTGTTCGGTGCGCGTGTAGCTGATGCCGGGCGACAGCGGGCGATCGTAGGTAAAGTTGCCCAGCACGATCGCATCGCCGGTGCCGCTCACCGGTACCAGCTTCACCGTGTCGACCCACGGGCCGATCGCATCGGCATCGCCCTGGTTGCTCACCGTCCATGCCACGTCGACCACGCTGCCTTCCACCGCAGCGGCCGGCATGCTGACCGATTGCACCACCAGGTCGGGCGACTTCGCGAGCGTGACGGGAATGACTGCGCTATGGCCGGTGTCGTCGTTGCCATAGAGGAATTCGAACGGACCGCCGGTACGCACGTTGACGTAGTAGTTGCCCTGGATGCCGTTGGGCAAGGTCACGTCGATGCTGCGGGTGTAGCTGTCGCCCACGGCAAGCTGGCCGATGTGATTGGCCGAGCCGAATTGCGCGATGACGCCGCTGCCGTCCGGGTTGGCGCTCAGCCATACCTGGTCGGACCACTCCGAGCTGTCGGTGATGCCGATGCCGTTGTTGGCGACCGTCCAGCTGATGTGCAACGGCTGGCCGCTGGTGGCGGTGCCCTGAGTGGAGACGGATTGAACCTGCAGATCGGCGTACGGCTTGGGCATCACATCGATGCTGTGGTCCAGCTCGACGGTGTCGTTGGTCGTGCTGCCGTTCTGGAATACCTGCTTGGCGGCATCGCTCACCACGAACAGCTTGTACCGACCGGTGGTGCCCGGCGGCAGCATCACGCTCATTTGGCCGTTGTAGCTCGCGCCGGCATCGAGTGCGCCGTTGTGCAGCACTTCGCCCATCACGCGATCGTCGCTGTTGCCGATGATGTCGTCGGTGGAAAGGATCACGCGATCCGTCCACTGCGAGGTCGTGCCTGCGCCGGTGCCGTTGTTGGTGACCGTCCAGCTCACGTCGAGAGTGGCGGGGTCGGCGATCAGCGTGGCCGGCGCCTGCACGGCGCTCACCGCAAGATCGGCATAGGGCGACAGCTGCACCGCGAAGTCCTGCTGAGCGGTGTTGTTGGTGCGCGAGTGGTCGTCGATCACGCGCGCGCCGTCGGTGACGACCACGAACTCGTAGTCGCCCTGGGCCGCCAGCGGAATCAGCACGTCGGCCGATGCCACATAACTGCCGCCCGTGGCCAGCGGACCGGTGTGGGTTATCTCGGCCACCTTCTGCAGCGTGCCGTTGTGCGACAGGAACAACTGGTCGACCCAGTTGCCACTGGCGACACCGCCGGTGTTGTTCACCGTCCACTGCACGTGCACCGTGTTGCCCGACTCCACCAGCGTGGGGCCGGTGACCTGGCTCACCGAGAGATCCGGTTTGGCGACGACCACCGCGGCCGCGCTGCGCGTGTCGTTGTCGGTCTCGCCGTTGCGCTCGTACACCGTGTCGTCGGCGTCGGTGCGCACCACCCACGTATAGGTGCCTTCGGCAAAGCCGGCTGGCAGGGTCACATTGATCGTGCGGTTGACGCTGCCGCCGGCGACCAGGCCATCGGTGAAGAATTGGCTCGCGACTTCGATCAGGTTGCCGTTGCCCGCGTCCAGGTACACGCGGTCGCGCCACGCGGATGTGACGTCCGCATTGCCCGTGTTGTGGGCCACATAGCTGATGCTGACGCTGTCGCCTGGACGCACGGCGGTCGGCGCACTGATGTCGGACACGCCGAGGTTCGCCGAAGGTGCCAGTGTGATGTGCAGCGGCGTCGCGGTCGCACCCGCGTTGTTGGCGATGTGACCGTTCTCGTAGACCGTGTTGTTGAGGTTGCTGACGACCAGGATGTAGTAGTCGCCCACCAGGTCGCGCGGCAGTGTCAGCGTGGCGTTGGCCGTGTAGGAGTCGCCATTGGCCAGGATGCCCGCGTGCGTTACCGAGCCGGCGAGCACGATGTCGTCGGCGGAAGGCACGCCCGTGCGCGAGAGCACGACGCGATCGTTCCACAGCGCGAGATTGGTCGGCGCGTTGCCGGTGTTGTTCACCGTCCAGCTGACGAGCACGTTCTCGCCGCTTTGCGCGGACTGCGGCGCGGTGACCGACACGACGCCAAGATCGGCATAAGCCGCCGCCACGTCGATGGCCTTGCCCGCGCTGGCGTTGTTGCCGCGCGTATCGGGTTCAAGCACTTCGCCATCGGCATCGCTGCGCACGGCGATGTAGTAGCGACCGTCGGGCAGGGTGGGCAGGTTCACCGTGGCGGTCTGGCTGTAACTGCCATTCACAGCCAAGGAACCGGAGTGGCGCACCGTTCCGATCACAATGTCATCGCCGTTGCCGATGATGTTGTCGGTGCTGAGGATGATGTCGTCGTTCCAGGCATCGCTGGTGGCGGCCTGGCCGTGATTGGCGACGGCCCATGTCACGGTCACCGGCTGGCCGCCGATGCCGGTGGCGGGCACGGTGGTGCTGTCCACGCGCAGGTCGGCATACGGCACGGCTGCGGACACCGTGGTGGTGTTGGTGGTGTTGTTGGTTTCCGCATCGTGCGTCAGGTTGGTTTCGAACAGCACGCCCATCCCGGCCGCGTTCTGGTCGGCGGCGACGGTAATGACGAGGTTGCCCGCGCCGGCCAAGCCGTCGGGTAGGCGGAACGTGATGGTGCGCGAGCGATGATCGCCCGCACTGATGGCGCCGTTCAACGCGCCGTTGGTGATGGCTGCCGGATCGTAGAGCAGCGTGGTGTCCACCAGCGTCTGGCCGTTGTCGGCACGCTTGACCGTGATGCGATCGCTGAAGGCGGCGCCCGTGGCGCTGGCGCCCAGGTTCCAATCTTCCCAGGTGATGGTGACGAGCCCGCCGGCCTGCACGTTGCTGCTGGCCACCTGCAGATTCTGCACGAGCAGGTCAGGGCCCACGGCGACGTCGATTTCCGACGTGTTGTTGCTTTCGCCGGTGCCTTGGCTGTTTGCCTCGGGGATTTCGCCGAGGCTGTCGGCAATCACGCGGATGGCGAAATTGCCCGAGGCATCGATACCCGTGGGCCAGGTGAAGCTCGCCGTGCGCTGGCGTGTGCCGCCCGCGGCAAAGGCGCCGCTCTCAAGCAGATCGCGCAGGGCAACCGTGGCGACCACCTTGCCGGTGGACAGGTTGCGGATTTCCAGCGTTTCGGTCCACGGCGTGTCGAGGTCGATGTTGCCCTCGTTGGCGACGGTCCAGCTGGCCTGCACGGTCTGCCCCGGCTGATACGAACCGGCCGGTTGCAGCGCGAAGTTGGAGACGACCAGATCCGCATAGGGCGAGAGCGTCACCGTGGCGTTGATGCTGCCACCGTTGTTGCTTTCGCCATTGCCGGCGGTGTTGCTTTCCTTGATAACGTTGTCCGAATCGGTAAGCACCGTGATGGTGATGTCACCCGCGGCATAGGCGCCGTCCGGCAGGCGAATCTGCACGTGACGCGTGCGCGAATCACCCACGGCGATGCTGCCATTGGCTGCGTCGGCGGCGTTATACGGCACGGTGATATCGGCGAGGATCACGCCGGTGACGCTGTTGCGGATGACGATGCGGTCGTTCCAATTGCCGCTGGTGGGCAACAGGCCCTGGTTGGCAACCGTCCACTGCACATCGATGGTCTGGCCCGTCTGCAAGGTACCTGCGGGCGACACCGTCACGCCGCTGACCGTGAGATCCGGCGAGGGGTTCACCACCAGCGTGTCGAGCACCACCGTCGGCGGCTGCGGCACCTTGGTGACGTTGAAGGTGACGTTGGCTGGCGTGATGCTGCTTGAGTAGGCGTCGGGGTAGCCGAAGATCAGCGTGTAGCGGCCGCCTACCAGCAGCGTACCGAGGTCAAGCCCTGTCCCGTTGTACGTGTAGTCATACGACGAACCGTTCCAGGAGCTGCTCACGCCGCCCACGGACGTGTTGTAGATCATCCGTCCTGACGGATCGAGCACCATCCACAGCGGCGGCGTGGTGGCGCCATTCAATTCAGGCGTGGACAGCGCATCGATGTAGTAATGGTTGCCTGCCTGCACGTCGAAGCTGTACACCTGCTCGGTGCGCATCGAATCCAGTGTCGTGGTGACGGGGGTGCCCACGGTGACGGGCGTGGCGGCGCTCGGCGAAATGACGCGGAAGCTGTACGGCACCACGGTGGTGCCGTTGGTGTAGATGGTGAGTCGATAGTCGCCCGCCGCGAGAAATACCGCGCCGTCATAGCTGTAGTTGCCGGTGTTCATGGTCCGGTCGAACACCGAGCCGTTGCTGCCGACCAGGCGCCAGTTCGCACCATTGGCGGCACCCAGATTGTCGAACGCGTACATGCCGTCGCTGTCGACGTGCAGCCAGTAGTTCACGGGAATCAGCGACGCCGGAAGCGTGCCGTTCACGGTGCTGTTGATCGGCAACGTGGCGGGAGTGGTGTCCACCGCGAAATTGCAGGTGACCACATTGGTCGGCACGTAGCCGCGGTCGGCCACCACCAGATAGTAATTGCCGGCATCGAGCGTCAGTGAACCCGACAGGCTGCTCATGGCGCCCGAGCCCAGCACGCGCCCGTAGGCGTCCACCAGATTCCAGTTGAGGTAAGAGGAGTAGCTGGTGTTGGCAACCGGCGCGAACGAGAAATGGCCCGCCTGCGCCAGCGTGAAGGTATAGGCTTGGGCGCCGTTCGGTACGTTGTAGGTAAGCGTGGTCGGCGTATCCGCCTGCAGCGTCTGCGTGCTGGCGAGATCCAGCATGCTGAAGGAGAGCGTGCGGCCTTCCGAGCCCCACAGGTCTACCAACTTCACGCGGTATGTGCCGGATTGCGACAGCGTCATGCCGAAGGACGAATTGCTCGGCGTCATGCTGTAGACCAGCGCGCCCTGTGCGTCGTAAAGCTCCACGCGGACGGACGGGTTGCTGTTTTCGATGGCATTGAACCACAACGTGGTCGGTGCGCTCACATCCAGCAGATAGCTCGCGCTGCCGCTATGGAAGGTGGCGACGACGGGCGTGTTGAGCGCCAACGGCGGCAGTTCGCTGCTTACCGTGACGCTGAAACTGTAGCTGAGCGTGCTGCCCTGGGCGTCGCCGTTGGTGTCGCGGACCAGGTAGTACACGCCCGAGCGCGGCAGGTTCGCGATCGTGTTGGCGCCCTGGAACTGGTTCAACACGTGTCCGAACTGATCGTACAGCGCCCAGCCGAAACTCGCGTCGGCGCTGTTGAGCGAGAAGTTGTCGCCGGCGGCGGCGGCGAAGCGATAGACCTCGGTCGTCCCCGACGTATCGGAGCCAGAAACCACGGAGCCGTCCAACGGCAGTTCCGGTGCATCGTCCAGCGTGAGCAGGCGCAGGCGCGCGTCGGCGAATCCATAAGGAATGGAGTCGATGCGCAATTCGTAGTCGCCGGCGGCCAGCGCGATCGCATCGCTGAATTGATTGCCGCTGGCAGAACCGCTGGCCACGACCTGGCCGTTCTGCAGGATGCTCCAGTTGGCCCAGGTGCTATACGCGATGTAGCCGGCGTCCAGCATCACATGCGTGTTCTGGTCCACATGGAAGGCGTAGCTTGTCGGCTGATTGGGGGTGATCCAATCGCCCAGCGCGATGGACGGGCTGCGCAGTTCGAGCTGGAATGGCACCGGCTCGTTGGAGTCGTTTCCGGTTACCTCCAACACCAGCAGGTATGGGCCGCCTTCGGCGCCGGTCGATGTCGTCGTGCGATCTTCCAACGAGCCGAAAGCGAGGCGGTTGCCGTTGTTGTCGTACAGGCTCCACTTGCCGACGAGCCCGGTGGAGCTGCTTGTACCGAACACGATCTGCTGACCCGTGCCGCCGCTGAATTGGTAGGCCCTGGTGTCGCCCGGCACCAGCGTGTCTTCAAGCGGCTGGTTGAGCACCAGGGTGGAGGACGCGGTCGCGTCCCGCACGGCTAGCGAGATCTCACCGGCATCGTCTGTCTCGGGACGCAGGCTGAAGGTGTACGTGCCTGGATCGAGCCAGATCATCGTTGGCGTGTTGTCGCCTGGGTACGCCGTACCCCAGCCCATGTACACGTCGTCTTGGTTGATCTGCCACACATAGCTGGTGCCGCTGACCGACTGCGCGTCGATCAGCACAGCGGTGCGTTCGGTCACAGTGAGGCTATACAGGTGAGACGTCGACGGACCGGACGTGTCCAGCGTCATCGTCTGGTTGAACTGCACCGCGCCATCGAGCGGCTGCGGCGTGGTGCGCAAGGTGAGGCCGAAGCTGCGCGTGTCCGGCGCATCGCCCGTGCGGACCATCACCAGGTAATAGTCGCCGTCGACCGGGAAGGCCGGCAGGTACTCGCTCACCGGTTCCCAGTCGCTGTAGAGCGAATTGCCGCTGGCGTCGTAGACGTTCCACCACGCGTCTTCGGTGGTGCCGTCCTGGCCCTGGAAGTAGAGGCGATCGCCTGACTGGCCGTGGAAGTGGTAGGCCACCATGCCATCGGGGCCAAGCCGCACGGATACCGGCGTATCGGACGCCAGTTCCGTTGCGTTTTCCATGCTCATGGTTTGCAGCGAGTACGCCGCACCGGGTGCGGTGCCGTCATCGGCTTCGCCGCTCTCCACGTTGTTCCCGGTGATGACGATGCGATACGCACCGGTACCGAGGTACTCCATGAAGCTGTTGCTGTCGTCCAGCGTTACGCTGTTGTTGGCGTCGAGCCACAGTACGGCGTGTGCGTTTCCATCCAGCGAGCGGAAGTTCAACGTCACCAGTTGATCGTGGTCCACGCTCAGCACGTAGGTGCGCGTGCCACCCGCGGAAAGGAAGCTGTCGCTGACATATTGGCCCACTGGCAGCGGTGTCGGCGTGGCGAGATGCAGCGCCGGCTGGCCGTCAGGCGTGTTGCCGCGCTGGCGGATGGCGACGTACCAGATACCTTCGCTATCGGCATGCAGCGCTTCGCTCCAGTCGTCGCTGCCAATCCAGTTGTTTTCCAGTTGTTGGAAGTTGGCGTCGTAGATGGCGAAATTGACACCCGCCCAACCACTCAGCAGGTAATCCTGTCCGGCCTTGACGTGGATGGCGTAAACACCAGGATTACCCGGAATATCGGTCTGCGCCTGCGCCGCATCGTCGAGCGACACCGGGCCACCAGCCGTGAAATTCAGCGTGACCGGCGACGCGTAGGACGTCTCGAAATCCAGCGTGTAGTCGCCCGGCGTGAGGAAGACATAACCACCCTCGGCGTTGCTGTCGAGATAACCGCTGTCCAATTCGCCGCTTGCATCGCGCAGCGTCCAGTTGACGCCGTTGTCGGCGCTTCCCGCCACGCTGAAGAGCGTGGGCTGATCGACGTGGAACGTGTAGCGCAGTGGCGTATCCGAGGAGAGCGTCACCGTCGTGGGCTGGCCCATGGGCAGCGGCGCCACCGTGGGCTGCGCACTGGCGTTGTGGCTCACCAGGGTCGTGCCGAAAGTGAACGTTGCCGCCTCGCTGGCTTCAGTCACCACCAGGGTGTAATTGCCCGTCAACGACAGGGTGATCTGCGTGGAGCCCTGGCCGTTGTAGATGGTGCCGCTGTAAGCGCGGTAGCCGTCGGGATCGATGATGTACCACCAGGCATTCGCGCCTGACGAGTTGGCATAGGTGAGCGTCAGCGTGTCGCCGGGCTGCGCGTCGATGTGGCGAATCTGGTGGTCGTCGTAGTTGGCGAGCGACAGGTCCACGTTGGTGCCGTAGCTGATGGCAGCGGCTTGGCTCAGGTCGATCAGCCGCAGGCTGCCGGTGAGTGCATCGCTGCTCGCCGCCATCACCTCCGCCGCTGCCACGGATTCGCCACCCGAGGAGGTGGGGGTGCTGGTCAGGCGCAAGGTGTAGTGCCCAGCCTGCAGTCGCAGCACGTTGTCGCCAAGGTTGTTCAACCATGAGTTGTTGAACACCGTGTTGCCGTAATCGTCCACCAGGGTGGCGTAGATGTTTTCGCCATCGATGCCGGTGGAGGTCAGCAAGAACTGGCCTGCCGAGGCCAGGTTGATGTCGTAATCCGTGCAATAGGCGGTGGACGGATCCAGGCTGAAGGCAGTGTCCTGGTCGGCGCTGAGCGTCTGGCGCGGCACGGCCACCGGCGAGGCGTGCAAAGTAAAGCTGGCGCCCGCGGTGTTGTTGATCGTGCGGTAGACGATGAACACGTAGTTGTCGTTCTGAAGCAACAAGGGGTCGATGTCGCCGTTCGCGGATGACGCCACCATGCCACCCCACCGCGAATAGAGCGCCCAGCCCAGGCCTTCGCTGGCGTCGCTAATGCCCAGGTTGAGCGGCGTGTTGCCATCGGGATAGAACGACCAGGCCATCGAACTCTGGCCGGCCGGCAGCGTTATGGGGCCATCCGCGTTGGGCAGTTCATTGGATGCATCCGCCACGGCGTAGCTGCATGCCACGTCCGTGTCGTTGCTGTAGATGCGAATCTCGTAATTACCCGGCGGCACGCTGAGCGCGCGGCCATCGTTGCCCGAGCTGTACTGACTGCCATCCCGGTAGATCTCGAACCAGGTATTGCGATCCGTCCCCAGATCGGCGATGGCGAAAGTGCCACCCTGCGGAAGGCTCAGCGCGTACACCTGCGGTCGCGACGTATCCTCGCCGCTGTTGCCCTGGATGACGTCACCCAGCTGCACTGCTGGCCATTGATAAGGCGTGGCCGTGACGTGGATGTTCGGCGCCACATCGTCCGGGAACTGGCCCGTCAGCAGCAGTGTGTAAGTGCCGGCGGGCATCGTGTCGACGTCGTAGTCGTCCGCACTTCCACTGCTGTAGACCGTATCGCCGTTGCTGTCCATCAAGGACCAGCGAAGGTTGGAGGTGTCGTCGATGCTGAACGTGACGTGCAGCGGACCGCTCTGGTTGAGCTGCAACTGGTACGCCGCCATGCCATTCGCGGCGGGGAGCGTTACGTCGGCGCCATCGGCGGGAAGCGCCGATGCCTGGCTCAGCGCGAGCCACTGCAATGCAAATTGATTGCCGTCATCGCCGTTGAACCACACCACGTAGGAGCCCGCATGCAGCAATTGGCGGAACGGCGAGCCGCTTTCGTAGTTGTCCTGCGAGGATTCGACTGGCGTTACGCGCCGGAAATCAGGTGTTTCGCCCACCGGGGCAATGCCCCATTTCACCCAGTTGTCGCTGCCAAGGTCATGGAACTGGACGTACGTATCCTGTGTAAGGTCGATGCGCCACGCCACCAGGTCATTGTTGCTGTCGAACGTGCCGCTTAGCGTGTCGCCGGGCTGAGTGGCCGGTATTGGCTGCGGAATCAGCGTCATGGTGGCGTTGGCCACTGCGCTTGCGTTCGTGCGGGAGATTAGCAGGAAGTTGCCCGTGGGCCACAGCGTGTGCGTCACCCGCGGATCGTCGTGCGACGTACCTGCATCGATCACGTTGCCGTTGGCGTCGTACAACGTCCAGGACAAGTCTTGGCCCGTCAGTTGCGCCTGCAGTGCCGTCGGCTGGCCGGGATCGACCCGGAACAGCTCGGCATATTGGCCAACGGCCATAGATACGCCGTAGCTGCCGTTAGTGGGAAGAGGCGTGGCAGTGGTGCTGTCGATCGTCTGGTACGCGTAGGTAGCGTTGTCCTGGGTTGCTTCGATGGTCAGCACATAGTCGCCCGCCGAGGGCAGGAATCCGTACGGCGTGCCGCCTTCCGTGTCGTCGTTCCATGGGGCGCTGCCATTGCTGTTGGCGTCACGCAGGCTCCAGTGCACGCCTTGTGAGCCGAGATCCTGCAGCAGCGTTGCCACGCTCAACGCCTGGTCAAAACCGATGGTGAGCTGATAGCTCACGCTGTCGCCTTCATTCGCGAGGCTGCCGCTGAATGCAGCACCCCAGGCCAGTGGTGCCGCCGCCGAGGCGGACGACTGCGTGGCAAGCAGCGTATAGGTATCGGCAGATCCGCCATCGATCACCACGAAGCAGGCGTTGCCGCTGCGCAAGCCTTGTTCCAGTTTGGTGTCGGCAAGGCTGCCGCTGCCGCTCGCGAGCAAGTTGCCATTGGCGTCGTAGACGCGGATGGCCGCACCGCCCGAGCCAGTCGCCGTCACCTGCAGCGCCAGCGCTGCGTTGTCCTGCGTCGCCGAGATGGCCCAGGTTTGTGCGTGCGTGTCGTTGACCTGCGATGTCGTGGCTTGACCCAGCGGCAACGAGGCGGACTGAGCCAAGTCGATCACGCGCAGGCCATACGTGCCCAGGGCAGCCGTCGAGCCGGCGCTGATCTCAAGCGTGTATGCGCCCGCGCCCACACGCACGGGCGAAAGCGCATCGAGCGAACCCGTCTTCACGACCGTGCCGTCCGCGGCACGCAGGGTCCAGCTGAGACCGCTGCCGGCCAGTTGGTCGAACATCAGCAGCGTAGGGCCGGTGCACACCACGCGGTACTGGTCCGGCACGCCGGTCGTGGTGAGCTGACCACTGATGTCCGCGCCCAAGGAAACCGTGCTGTGCGCGGGCGTGATCACCGCGGTGTCGCAGCCGATGGACACCGTGCCGGTATTCGCATCGTCACCATCGATCACCACGCGGTAGCTGCCCGCATGCGGCAGCGCCAGTGCGATATCGTCACCCGCGTGCAGCGGGGCCGATGCCAGAACCTGCAGGCCATTGGCATCGTAGACACGGATGCGCGCCGAACCGCCATCGACGGTAGAAGCATGCAAGCGCAGATAGTCGCCCGCCTGCGCGTCCACGGCATAGGCAACGCCACTGCCGCCTGGGCTCAGGCTGATGGACTGCGCGTTACCCAGGGGCAGTGCGGGTACGCTTGCAAAATCGATCAGCAGGAACGCGAAGTCACCCAGTGCGCCGCCATCCGGACTGATGGTGAGGTGATACTTTCCGATGGCTGTCATCGCGATCGGCTCGCCTTGCAGGCTGCCGAATGTCCCCGCCAACGCGCGGCGGGCAATGATGCTGCCGTTGGGGCCGGTCAGTTCCCACTCGATGTCGCTGCGCGAGGTGATGGCGTCGAACAGCACCCGCGTCGGTGCGCTGATGTCGAAATCGTACGTGTAACGTTGCGCCGGCGAGGCAATGGTGTCGGTGGTCACCGCTCCGGTGACCAGCGTGCGCGCGACGGTGACGATGTGGCGCAACGTGTAAGTCAGCGTGCCGTCGGGGTAACCCGAGTACGTCGGCGTCCACATCACCGCGTAGGCGCCGGCGACCAGGTGAAGTACCGGTGCCGGGTTGAAGGTGTTGCCCTGGGCAATCAACTTGCCTTGCGCACTGACGATGCGCCAGGTGCCGTAGACGCTGCCGGAGGGGATGTCGAGGGTGTAATCGCCGTCATTGGGTATGCTGAAATGATTCGTGGATGCGCTGAAATCCTGATGGATCATCACCTGTGTCGGCTGATCCACCGCCAGCGGCGCCATATTCCCAATATTCTGCAGCGCGAAGGAGAACGCGCCGGTCTGCAAATCGGTGCGCGACACCGTCAGCACGTAGTTTCCGGCCGGCAGCGCCAGCATGTTGGCGTTGTTGCCGAAGCCCGACTGGGTCACTTCCGCGCCGCGCGGCCCGACCAGCGTCCAATACAGGCCGCTCATCGTCGGGCTGTTCATCAGCACGGACGCAGGCGCATCCAGCGTGAAGCTGTAACTGACGGTCTGGCCCGCCTGGCTGATATTGCCGCTGGTGACGCTGTCCAGTGCGAGCGCAGAGGAGCTGGTGGTGCGCTTGCCAAGCGTGAAGTGCAGCGACTCCGTGGAGGCCGGCGTGATGGAATTGCTGGCCGGCGAGAGCACCAGCAGGTATTCGCCGGTCAGGTTGGCCGGGATGTCGATGGTGTCGTAGTAGTAGGCATAGCCGGAGGACACTGACGTGCCGTGCGGATCCACGATTTGCCAGTAAGCGTTGAAGCTGGCGTTGCTCTTGTCACCCGAGAAATAGAAGTGATCGCCGGCGGTGGCATTGAAACGGAACATCGTGGTCTGGTCGGAGGTCAGCGTGGCCGGCGTGAGCGTGCCGAGCACGACGTCCTGCGCGGCATTGCGGTCGAGCAGGCGAAACTGCACGTTCGACGGCGTGTCGCTGGTACTGCGCAGAATCAGCGTGTATTGGCCCGCTGCCAGGTACTGATTCTCGCCCTGGTCGTTGCCGAATGAATTCCAGCCATAGCTGACGCCATTGCTGTTGCGGAATTGCCATTGCACGTTGGTGTTGGCACCGTTCGCGCTGATCAGCGAATCGAAATTGACGACCTGCGGCGCATCCAGCGTAAAGGTGAATTGAGCGATGCTCTGGCGGCCCACCAGACTTGCCGAAGCCAAGTCGTTGATGGCGATGGACGCTTTGCTCACAGTCGCCTGACTGAGCGTGAATGTATCGGTGCCTGAGGCGTAGCTGGAATACGCGTAGCCCATGTCGAGCAGGGTGTAGACACCATCGACGGGTAGCGTGAATACGTTGCCTGGCGTATCGCCGGACGTGCCGTTGATCACCTGGCCCTGCGGGCCGATCAGCTGCCATGTGGGTGTATAGCCGCCCGACGTGCGATCCACGTTGAGCACCAGCTGCGTTCCGGCGCTGCCTTGCACGCGATAGCCCACGGTGGATCGATCAGGCGTACGCGTGGCGACCGTGGACTGGCCAAGCTGCAGCGAGGGAAGCGTGGTGGCATCGGTGACGCGGAAGGCATACGCGCCATTGCTGTTGTAATTGCCAGAGGAGCTTGCCCCCTGCAGCGTCAACGCGTACGTGCCCGGCGGCAACGTAAGCAGGCTGTGCGTGGCGTACATGGTGCTCGCGCTGAACTCGGTGCCACGAGGGCCGACAAGCGTCCAGACCACGTTGCTCGAATTCTCGCCATCGAACAGCAGCTGCGTCGTGCTGTTCAACGTGAAGTTATAAGTCTTGGTGGTGTTCCATGCGGCCAGCGTGCCCGCGGTGACGCTGCCCAGCGCAAGCGTATCGCCGGAGGGCAGGGCGGTCGGTGGCGTATTGCCCAGGTTGTCCATGCGACCCTGATAGGCCACCGGCGTGCCATTGCTGATCGCGCCTTCGACGATCAATGTGTAGCTGCCGGTGATCGACAAGGTCACTGCGCCACTGTCGCTGGACAGCGACGAAGGACCGGCCACGCTGCGACCGTACATGTCCACCAAACGCCATGTGCCGGAGCCGCCAGTGACGCTCAGCGCCTTGAACTTCACGCTGTCGCCTGCGTTTGCGCTGAACTGGTAAACCGCACTGCTGTTGCCGGGCGTCAACGTGCCACCGAAAGCGGTGCCTTGCGTGGTGGCGGATGCCGTGGACAAATCAACGACATTGAAACCGAATGCGCCCGTGGCAGCACCCGAACCCTGCACGACGATCGTGTAGTCGCCGGCAGGCAGTGCCTGCACGCTATAGGTGCTGCCATCGGAATTGCTGAAGCTGCGACGACTCACTTCGACGCCACGCGGACCTGTCAATGTCCACAGCATGTCGCTGCGGTTGCTCAGCGAATCGAAGGCCAGTTGCGTGCTTGCGGCCAGATGGAAGGTGTAAACCAGCGACTGCCCGGCCTGGTCGATCGAGCCGTTGACGGGTGCACCCAGCGTCAGCGCGCTGGTGATGTCGGGCACGGCGTTGAGTTGGAACTTATAGCCCACCGTGGCGGTGGACGTGTTCGAATCCGAGCCGTCCATCACCAGCCAGTAGTCGCCCGTAACCGGCGCGGTGAACGGATCGATGCTCGAACCCAGCGTGTTGCCGGTGATGCGGTTTCCATAAGGATCCAGCAACCGCCAGCTGACCGAGCCGCCCGTGGCCGTCTGGCCATTCATGTACAGCTTCTGGCCCTGCGTGAGCGACACCTTGTACAGGCGCGAGCCGTTGGCGGTATCGAGTGTGTCCGATATGGCGCTGCCCGTTTGCAGCGGCGTTGCCGAGGCATCAGTGAGCAGGCGGAAGGCATAGTTGCCGGTGGCGCCGCTATCGACGTTCACCGCCAACGTATAGTCGCCGGCCACCAGCGCCAGCGCGTTGGTGTAGTCGGAAGAGTTGGTCTGATGCTGGCTCACCACTTGCCCAAGCGGGCCGGTGAGCGACCAGTTGAAGTTGCCGCCAGCAAGCTTGTCGAACAACACCGACGTGTTGTCGTCGAGGGTGAAGTGGTAGTACGCCGTCTGGCCCGACTGCGTGATGCCTACGTTGGTCGTCTGGTCCAGCGTCAACGACTGCTGGGTGTTGTTCACCGGCTGCAGCGTGAAGTTGTAGGTCACCGGTGCAGTGTTGCTCTGCGCACCTTCCACCAGCAGCAGGTACTGGCCGCTGTATTTCAGCGCGAACGTGTTGACGTCGTAATTGAGGTTGCTTGCGCCGGTTTCCTGGCGGCCGTACGGATCGATCAGGCGCCAGTACACGGAGTTTCCGGCGGTGGATTGCGTGCCGCCGGCCTTGAAGTAGAACTGCTGCCCGGCGGTGCCGTCGAAGCTGTAGACGCTGGTCTCGTTGCCCAGCACCAGCGTGTCCGTGACCTTGGTGCCTGGCGTGAGATCGGCCGCCGTGCTGGCGTCGACGATGCGCATGCCATAGCTGCCGGTGGAGTCGCTGCTGCCACTCACCGTCAGCGTATAAGTGCCGGCGGCCAAGTCGTATGCGGAGCTGTTGTAGCCGCCTGCATCGTCGGAAAAGCTGCGGTTGACCACGCTGCCGTTGGGGCCGCTCAGCTGCCAGCTCAGGTCGCTGCGGTTGGTCAGGCTGTCGAAGACGACACGCTTGTCGTCCTGCACCGTGAATTGATAGTGGTTCTGCTGCCCTGGTGCATCAAGGCTGCCATTGATGGAAATGGCAGCAGGATTGACGTCGCCCGAAAGCAGCACGCGCGGCTCCAGCGCCTCGAAACGAATGGAAGGCGACTCGTGTGATGACGATTCGGTTGCCTGGGTGTCCAGCTGCTCTTCGCGATCCGTCGCGTGCTGGGCGGGGGAGACCTTGCCGTTGGCGTTGCCGTGCGACTGTTCCATGGTGTCCTCGATTTTGAGTTGGCGCGCGTGCGGGACGCGGTATCGCCATCAGTGAAAATGGTGGTGGCCTGCAAGTGGATGTGATGCGTCGGAGAGGGCGCAGCGCGAACGCCGATGCAGCCCTAAGCCGGGTATTACTTGTTCAATGCGGCTTTGCACTTCACGCCCGACGGAATGTCGAGCCTGGGGTTGGGAAGATCCATGAACACAACGAAGGTGCCGCTCGCCGCATCGATGATGCGGTCCACGCTGGTGATCTTTGCGGTGTAGGCCTTGCTGGAGAGAATTTCCGGCGTCACCGTGGCGGACATGCCATTCACCGGCTCGCCGAACGCGCGCATAGGCATCACCACGCGTACGCGCAGCGGATCGAGCTGGGCAAGTTTCAACACGGCGTGTCGCGTGGCGCCGGGCTCGAAAATCTCGCCAGGCCACATCATCTGGTCGACGACGACGCCGTCAAAGGGGCTGCGGATCGTGCGCAAGCTCAGCTGGCTCGATTGCTGGACGTATTCCAGTCGCGCCACTTCGCGGTTTTCCTTGGCCTCTACCAGTTCGGCCTGGGCCTGCTTGAAATCGGCTTCCGCATCGTCGCTGTCCTGGCGCGACATCAGCTTCTCTTCGGCCATGTCGTGGCGACGGCTGTACTTGCGCTGGGAAAACTCGATCTTGCTTTGCGCAAGTTGCGTGGGGCCAACGAGCTGCGATTTGTAATGCGCCAGATCCGTCGCCGCCTGTTCGGCATGCGAGTCCAGCGACGCGAGCACCTGGTTGTGCGTGACGCGATCGCCGCGCTTCACCAGAACCTTGTCGATCAGTCCATTGACCGGCATGCCGAGTTCGACGGTTTGCATCGGCTCGATCAGGCAGTCATGGCTCTCACCGGCACGTAGTGCCGGCGAGATCAAAACGAACAAGCATGAAAGAGCGATGGGCCTTCGCCACCGCGTCGCGCCATTCCGTGCGCTTGCCATGCCCAGATCGCATCCGGGTGCGAGAGTCATTCCATTGTCCCCCTTGTCGCCAACACCCGGGCGGCCCCCTGGCACGTCCTGCGCGATGGCAACGCAGAAACTAACGGTTGCGTCCCGCTGTCACAAGAGTCTTCTTATCGCAAACTCTTGCGTTTATTTAATATACATGTGCTTACGATCCCTGACTCAGGTGAATTGCGCAAAAACAACTTACTTTCATTTGCGACGGCTGACGCGGCGGACGGTCATCTACCAAAGCGCATTTCGGTGTCGATTTGTGGCGTGTGGCGATTTCAATTCGCGTCGAGGCGCCACTCCAGGGTTTCTCCAGCGAGGAAGGGCACCACGGCCTGTCCCCTCCGATTTCGATCACATCGGGCACCTGCCACGGACTGCGCATCAACGTGACCGGCTCACATTGAACCGGGTGTGCCGGCCAATGGCGACGCCCGAGCATCCAGATATCCCGATCGACGCGTGTCGACACTGCGGCGTCGCGCATCGTTTGCTGAGTCTCCCCAGCCCCGCAATGTCCTGCTCAGAACCGAATCGGACATGACGGCAGAGTGGTTAGGGCTGGTTATCGGGGGTAGGGCAACGCGGATGTCCGCCTCACCCCTTGCATGTCCCGCTTGCCACATTTGGAGCCCCAGGCGCTTCGGTCACGGCTACACTCGCGCCGATGAACATGCGACCCCGCCTGCCATCGGCCGCCGCCCACATTGCCGACGGTGAGACGCTGCCTTCCAAGGCCTTTGCCACATTCTGGGCGCTGTGGGCGGTGTTCTGGCTGCTCATGATCAGCGTCTCCATCGGCAATGAGCTGCATAACCCATTCACCCGCTGGTGGGAGCCGATCCTGTGGGAAGGAAGTTCGGCGCTGGTCTCGACCGGATGGATGGTGTTGAGCGTCGCGGTGCGCGGACGCCATGCGTCTTATCTGGACCGCCCCTTGCGCTGGTTCGGTCGCTATCTGAGGTGGTTGCCGCTGGTCTTCGTCACGTGGATCGCCGTGGTCTACGCCATCCGGCTCGGCGTCTACGCGGCGGTGGGGCACACTTACGAGCACCCAGGCTGGGGCTTCGTCGTGGTCTACGAGAGCCTAAAGCTGACCTATTTTTCAGGGCTGTGGCTCGGGGTGCTGTTCGGCATCGAATCCTTCGGGCAATGGCAACTCCATTGGCGCCGTCTGTTGCAGACGCAGAAGGCGCTCGCAGAAGCCCAGCTCGTGCAACTGCAAGGGCAACTGCGCCCGCACTTCCTGTTCAACGCACTCAATACCGTTTCGGCCCTGATGCATACGGATGTGGCACGAGCCGACCGTCTGGTGGCGGCGCTGGGGGATCTGCTGCGCGTCAGTCTTCGCTCCAATGAGCATGAAATGATCCCCCTCGCAGGAGAACTGCGCACGCTTGAGCTGTACTTGAGCGTCATGCTCGAACGGTTCCGGGATCGCGTGACGCTGGACTGGCAGGTTGACCGGGCCCTGCTCGACGCTCCGGTTCCGTCGTTGTTGCTGCAACCCCTGCTGGAGAACGTGTTCAAGCACGGCGTGGAGCCTACGGTGGCACACGTGCACATTGGGGTGGGTGTGCGGCGTGAGGGCGACACCCTCGAGATCGTCATCAGCAACTCGGGATCCGTCTTGGCGGACGAGCCGCTCGATGGGGTCGGATTGCGCAACTGCCGTGAGCGCCTGGGCATCATCTACGGTGACCAGGCGTCGCTGCGGGTCCGCAACGAGGACGATGGGGTTGCGGCCCGCGTCTCGTTGCCGCTGGCCGGTGCCGCCGCATGATCCGCGTGGTGCTTGCCGACGACGAGGCCCCGGCCCGCGACAAGCTGGCGCAGTGGCTGTCGGAGCTGCCCGATATGACGGTGGTCGGCTTGGCAGAGGATGGGCTGTCAGCGTCGCAGTGCATCGAGCGATGCCGGCCGGACGTAGCCTTCCTTGATGTCCAGATGCCAATGTTGTCGGGCTTGCAGGTGGCCGCCCAGCTCGAGCCGTCGTGTGCACCTCTCATCGTGTTCGTGACCGCGTTTGACGAGCACGCGGTCAAGGCATTCGATCTCAACGCCATCGACTACCTGCTCAAGCCTTACGATCGGGACCGTCTTGCACGGACCGTGCAGCGGGTGAGGGAACGGCTTCAGTCCCATCACTCCGGTGCCGCCGCGGTGGCGATCGGACGCGAACGCTCTCCGGCCTGCGAACGCCTGCTGGTGCCGGATGGCGAGCGGCTCCAGCTTATCGATACGGCCTCCATCGAATGGCTGCAGTCGGACGACAACTATGTCCACGTGCATACCGCAGCGCGCGCTTATCTTCTGCGCAGAACACTGCAGGACCTGTTGTCGCAGATGGGCGAGCAGAACTTCGTGCGGGTTCATAAATCCGCTGCGGTGAACCTCGAAGCCATCGGATCGCTCACGCCGCTGTTCAAGGGCGACTACGAGATCCACCTGCACAACGGTCGGGTGCTCCGTCTCAGCCGCCGCTATCGCGACGCCGTCTTCGCCCGCTTGGGCAAGTAGCGTCCGGCTCGCCACTCCACCGCCTCCGCTCACCCCAAATCCGGTGCCACCGTGTCTACGGCGGATCAACCTTTCGCAGACGCGGAAAGGTTCGGAGAACAAGGCATGTTCGGCTACTACTTGGATCTGGCACTGCATAGCCTCAGGCGTAACCGGGCGCTTACTGTGCTTATGGTGCTGGCAATTGCGCTCGGCATCGGCACCAGCATGACCACGCTGACCGTATTGCACATCCTGTCAGGGGATCCGTTGCCGGAGCGAAGCAGCACGTTGTACGCGCCGCAGCTCGACCCGCGCGACATGAGCAACTATCAACCGAAGGCCGAGCCACCGGACCAGGTGACCTGGGTCGACGGCATGAACCTGCTGCAGGCGAAGCGGGCGGATCGCCAGGCCTTGATGACTGGTGGCTCGGTGGCCATCCAGCCGGCACAGTCCGCACTCGAACCTTTCTACGAGCCCGCGCGCTATACCACGTCCGATTTTTTCGCCATGTTCGGCGTGCCGTTCAAGTACGGACATCCCTGGGACGCTGCGGAGGATGCCGCTCGCGCGACGGTGGCCGTGATCAGCAGCCGGCTCAACGACAAGCTGTTCGATGGACGTGACAGCCGCGGGCAGATGCTGCGCGTGGATGGGCACGCGCTGCGCATAATAGGCGTGCTGGGAGACTGGCGGCCGACCCCACACTTCTACGACCTCAACGTCGCCAACTACGGCAACGACGAGGGCGTCTACCTGCCGTTGTCCACCTCGCAGGACCTGCACCTGGCGCACCTGGGCAGCGCCGAGTGCTGGGGCAACGGCGGGGCCGATGCCACCCCGGTGGCGCCATGTGCATGGCTGCAGTTCTGGGTACAGCTGCGCACACCAGCTCAGGCGGCCGCGTACCAGCAGTTCCTGGTCCATTACTCTGAAGAGCAAAAGTCGCTGGGCCGCTTCCAGCGTCCACCCAATGCGCGCCTGCGCAACCTGATGCAGTGGCTGGATTACCAGCATGTCGTGCCGGGTGACGTCCAATTGCAGACCTGGCTGGCGCTGGGTTTCCTGCTCGTATGTCTGGTCAACACGGTGGGTCTGATGCTGGCCAAGTTCCTGCGTCGCGCGCCCGAGCTCGGGGTTCGCCGTGCATTGGGAGCATCGCGGCGCGCACTGTTCGTGCAGTTGCTGGTGGAGTCCGGGGTCGTTGGCCTGGCTGGCGGAGCAGGGGGGCTACTTCTTGCTTACCTGGGCCTGTGGCTGGTGCGCCGGCAGCCGGCGGACTACGCGCCGCTGGCCCATCTGGACGGTGCCATGTTGTTGCTGACATTCCTGCTGGCCGTCGGTTCAAGTCTGCTGGCCGGATTGCTGCCGGCCTGGCGCGCTTGTCGTATTAGCCCCGCCCTGCAACTGAAGGGGAACTGACATGGATATCCGGCCGATTCTCTCGACGCTGCTCCGGCACAAGATCACGGCACTTCTCCTGATCATGCAGATTGCGCTCACCTGCGCCATCGTGTGCAACGCGGTGTTTCTGATCCACCAACGCCTGCAGCGCATGGACATTGCCAGCGGCGTTGCCGAGCACCAACTCGTGCAGATCCAGTTTGCGTACATCGGCGACCGTCCGGATGCCTACGCGCAGGCACAAACCGAACTGACCACGCTGCGACAGACCCCCGGCGTGCTGGCAGTGGCCCTGGCAAACCAGCTGCCGCTCAGCGGTTATGCGATGTCCAACAGCGGCATCAAGCTGCGCCCAAACCAACAGCATGACTCGCTCGAAGTGGCGAGCTATTACGGGCAGAACCTGCTGGCCACACTGGGGGTTCGGCTGGTCGCGGGGCGCGACTTCCAGCCCGATGAACTGCTCGACCTGAAAACCGTCATGCCTGCGCTGCACAGCAGCGACCTGAAACACCTGCCACACACTGTGATCGTCTCCCAGGCGGTTGCCGCGCGCCTGTGGCCGGGCGAGAACGCGCTGGGCAAGACAATCTACGTCGGCAACAACATCCCGTTACAGGTGGTCGGGGTGAGCGCCCCGTTGGCGCGGCCCGACAACCTGCAGATGGGCGCGCAATACAGCATCGTGTATCCGATACGGCTCACCGCGACAGAAGGGGGGAGCTACGTGATCCGCACCGCAGCCAGGGATCGGCGGCGTGTACTGGCATCCGCGCTGGCTGCGCTCAAGCAGCTCGATCCTGATCGCATCGTGCTTCAGCAGCGCACCTATGACGCGCTGCGCCAGGGGTTCTTCGATAGCGACCGTGCCATGGCAGGCATGCTGGTGGGCGTCATCGTGGCCATGCTCGCCATCACCGCGCTGGGGATCGCCGGACTGGCCAGCTTCTGGGTCGCCCAACGCCGCCGCTCCATTGGCGTGCGCCGCGCCCTTGGCGCTACTCGCGGCGACATCCTGCAGTATTTCCAGACCGAGAATTTTCTGCTTGCAACCATCGGCATCGCGCTAGGCATGATGCTGGCCTACGGCATGAATCTGCTTCTGATGCAGCATTACGAACTACCCCGGCTGCCCCTGATCTACCTCCCGGCCGGCGCAATTGCACTGTGGTCGATCGGTCAGCTCGCAGTGCTGGGCCCTGCACTGCGAGCCGCTGCGGTACCGCCGGTTGTGGCAACCCGGGGGAGCTGATTTGGGGAAGAGAGCTGGATCGCGGCGAGCCAAGGGCGGCCAGGAATCGGCTTTGGCCGTCGCGCCATGGATGCCACGACCCGACGCTGAGGCAAGAGCGGGATGATTAGGGTTCGTTATCGAGGGTGGGCGAGGGCCGGCATCGACTTCTTCGGCTGGTAGCTCTTCATTGAGAACTAATGAAGCATATGAATCGCGGCTGCGGGTGCTCGACTCACTCCGGCAGTAGCCCTGGACCGTTGTGTTATGGCATGGTCGCGATAGGTTCAAGCAGTAAGCGGCTAGTCGACTGCCCTGTTCAGTGCACGTCGACGATATTCTTTGGGTGGAATACCAACGGCGCGCCTGAAAGCACGACTGAAGTTTGCGGCATCGCTGAAACCAAGGCGTTGGGCGATTTGCGCCACAGTGGCCGGTGAATTGTGAAGCATCTCACGGGCTCGTTCGAAGCGAACTTGATGCAACAGCTCGCGAAAGCTCAGATTCTCGCGCCGCAGGTGGCGGTCGATAGTGCGCGGAGACACCCGATTGCTTCGGGCGATGCTTTCCAATGTCGGGGGCTCTCCTTCCAGCCGGAGAAACATCATGCGCAGGTATTGCACCCAGTCGACATCGGTACTGCGTGGGCGATAGGCCAGGTCGGCGCATCGCTTATCCACGTCCTCCACGACATGAGCGTCGGCGTACGGAAGCGGATGGTCGAGCATGGAGGCGGTCATGACCACGCGTACTTCCGGTAGCGCATTGCCGTCGAAGTGGAACCGTGCCGGTGCCAGCCCGAGATACCGCGCCAGATGAGGCGGAGGCGGCATCGATATGTAGATGTCGTAGGCTTCCCTGGAGCCCTCCGGCAGCATCAGGCGCAGCTGGTTTTCATGCGCGATGGCCAGTGTTTCCAGGTAGAAGTAGAGCATCTCAAGTGGCATTGCCATGGCCGGCGTATAGATCGCCTCACCCACACCGGTCGGGCCGCGCTGATAGCGCAGCGAGAAGGTCTCGGTCATTAGGTGATAATGACGCGCCACCAGCCGCATGACTTCGTCAATATTGCGGCAGCTGAGCATGCCGTAGCCCAGCAGGTCGTGGGACGTCATTTTGATCAACCGACCCAGTTCGAAGCCAAGGTCGGTGCGGCCAGTGAGTCGCCGGCCGGTGACGATGAACGCCTCCATTTCCATGGGCTCCAGCATGGCGTCGCGGCGATCGAACTTCGCCGGATCGATGCCAGCCATGCGCAACAGGGCAACTATGTCGACATCCTGCTTCCGGAGCCAGTCGCGCAACAGGACCAGGTACCGGACTGGAACCTTGCGCGCTGTGTTCATCGTTAATCCTCTGGCCGGTCGTGGGTGGGCGGTTGTCGAAAACTGACTGGCAGATGTCGTGACGGGATATCGCGCGATTCCGCTCTTTCCGCTGACTATGGATGCTCGGGGGGCAATCCGGTCAAGGGGATTTGGCCTCATGTCCCTCTCCGGGCGGATTCTAGTCGGCGGCCGCGATGCTCGCCAGCGGAGGCGATCCATGTATCACGAGCACGTCTACACCTCGGTTATCGACGATGAGGCGCTTCCCTGGGTGCCTTTCACGCCATACGCGAGCGATGTCTTCCTCAAGTACTTCAAGTTGGATCCGATCCGCGGCGAGATGATCGTTCTCATGAAGGTGCCGGCGGGCCTGGATCTGCCGCGTCATCACCATTCGGGCACCGTAATCGCGTACACGATCGAGGGTCGATGGAAATACAAAGAGCACGACTGGATCGCCGGCCCGGGCAGCGTGGTCTTTGAAACCGCCGCGTCGTCGCATACGCCGGAAGCCGTAAGCAGGGAAGGGAACGTGCTGGTGCTGAACATCGTGGTCGGCGACCTGATTTTTCTCGGAGAGGAAGGTCAAGTTCTGGGCATCGAAAACTGGAAGACCGGTCTACAGCGATATCTCACGTTCTGTGAGCGCGCGGGCATCATGCCGCGGGACCTGACGGCCTTCGGTTGAGCCATTGTTATGAGCCAGAGTGAATGCGCACCTGGTCTGCCGATCACGGGCGCGGCCGCTGATATGGGGCGCGCTACGGCCGCGGTGCTCGCCGGTGTCGATGTCGATGGGCTTGATGCAGCAAAAGCCAGAGACGCGACGGCTGACCGGGTCCAGTCGCAGGAGAGGTCAACGATCCATGGCCAAATGATGCGGCAGCCGCTGCTTATCTCATCGCTGCTTCGGCACGCAGAACGCCATCATGGCGAGCAGGAAATAGTCTCGCGGCGGGTCGAGGGCGGAATCCATTGCTACACCTATCGAGAGCTGGCCGCCCGTGCACGAAAGATGGCCAAAGCCTTGCTGGCACTCGGCATGGCGCCCGGCGACCGCGTGGCCACGCTGGCGTGGAACGGTTATCGCCACATGGAACTTTACTACGCCGTGTCCGGCGCCGATGGCGTGTTGCACACGCTTGATCCGCAGCTGCCTCCCGACCGGCTGGCCTGGATCGTGTCCGACGCGCATGACCAGATCCTTTGCTTCGATCTTTCCTTTCTTCCCCTGCTCGAATCGGTCGCAGGGGAATTGACCAGCGTTCGCCATTTCGTGCTCATGAGCGACCGCTCGCATATGCCGCCGAATTCACGCGTTCCCGGACTGCTTTGCTATGAGGATCTTTGTGCGGCGGAGGACGACGCTTACGAATGGCCCGAGTTCGACGAAAACTGCGCTTCGTCGCTGTGCTATGCGCCGGGTGCCGCGGGCGGGCCGAAAGGCGTGCTCTACAGTCACCGGTCGACGCTCCTGCACACCATGGCGGGCGCGCTGCCGGACGCGCTGTGCCTGTCCGCGAACGACACGGTCCTGCTCGTGGCGCCGATGTTTCACGCCAGCGCGTGGGGCATTCCATACATGGCATGCATGGTCGGTGCAAAGCTGGTCTTTCCCGGTCCGACGCAGGAGGGAAGGTCGCTATACGAGTTGAGCGAAACCGAAGGTGTCACGCTGGCAGCAGGCGTTCCCGCGATATGGCAAGCGCTGTCATTTCACGTTGAATCCAACGGACTGCAGTTTTCCACGATGCGGCGCATGGTCCTCGGCGGCCCGACCTGCGCCTCGGTGCGGCCTGGCCAATTCAGGAAACATGGGGTGGAAGTCCTTCACGCCTGGGGCATGACCGAGCTGAGCCCGATCGGCACGGCCTGTGCGCTCAAGTCGGAAGTGATGGCATTGACCGACGAGCAGTGCCTGGTCATCCAGTCAAAGCAAGGAAGGGCCTTGTTCGGCGTAGACATGAAGATCGTCGGCATCGATGGCCGGGATCTACCGTGGGATGGCAAGTCCACCGGGGAATTGCATGTGCGCGGCCATTGGGTAGTCGCCAGCTATCTGCGCGGCGAGAAGGCGTGCACAGACGGTTGGTTTCCCACGGGCGACCTGGCCACGATCGACAGATATGGCTACCTGCAGATCATGACGACTCAAGGGAAGTAATCGCGTACGGTCGCGAATGTAACGGTCGTCATTCCGGCAGCTCTGTCGCGCAGTGCGTTGGTGCCGTTCTGAACGCCATGACAGGGCGCTCAATCCGCCTGGCGAGTTGGAACTGCCGAGTGTCGGATAAAGACATGGTGTCGACAGGCGTGAACGTCGAATATCAGTCACGGGGTTTGCGGTTCCGTTGTAACCGGTAGTAGCGCAGTTGGGCGCGGACGCCGCGAGGTGTCGATAGCGCAAGCTGACAGGGGGCCTCTATCGAGATGGCACGCGAAGTAATGTCCAGTGTCGAAAAATCCGCCTTAACGTCGTTGCCAGGTGAGAAACCATGCCTGTTCTCTCGGTTGGCTCGCTGAGTACGTGATATAAGCGCCATAGCGCTCCGTTCGCAACGCGCCAGTCATCAGGGAGGCTCAGGATGAGCGTTGTTCGAATGCCTTGCGGTCATCATCCAGTCGATAGCCGGAACGGACATTGATATGAAGTCCCTTCGGCCGATGATCGCGCCTCGATCCCACTCGAGAGATGTGTTGCCTCGCTTCCACGCCAAAAAGCCTTCTCCGCCGCCTGGACGGGGTCAGGGCGGGCGGAACTGCGTGGCCGTGGGCGGTGGCCGGTCAACCTATCCGGCGCACATGGGGCATGCGTCGAGGCTCATTGATCGCTGGCAAGCAGAGGGCCAGAACGGCTGACTCGTTGAGATAAGCAGGGACGACTTGTTGTTCGCGGGTCGGCGTGGTTGTGCTGATCCGCGGGTCTGCTAATGCGCATTCCGGGGGGAGGAACAATGAGGTTCCTGATTGCTGATGTCCATCCAATCATTCTTGTGGCGCTTTCCGAAATGCTGCGAACGGCATTCCGGGGAAACATATCCCGCATCGATACGGCCGCCGGGGTTCCGGGGTTGTTGCGCCGCCTGAAGGAGATCCGTTACGACTACCTCATTTTGGAGCCGGACATGTCCGCGCCCCCGAAAGGCATCCCGCTGCTCAAGGCAGTCAGGGACGAGGGTCGATCGTCGAAGCTCATTGTCTACACCGGCAATACGAGCCCCAGCGTGGCGCTGGCGGCATTGGATCAAGGGGCGATGGCCTATGTGTCCAAGTGCAGCGGACCACAGGTGGCCATTGATGCCATTCGCGCTGTCGTCGCGGGAGAGACCTTCGTCGATCCCTCGATTGACGTGGAGGCAGCCCGCAAGCATCCATGGAACAGTCTCAGCAGCTCCGAGCGCAGCGTCATGCTGGCGCTGGCCAGAGGCGAAAACATGCAAGCGCTCGCCATCGACAGTCACCGCAGCTACAAGACGGTGTCGACGCACAAATACAACGCGTTCAAGAAGCTGGGCCTGCGCTCCAAAGCCGAGATCGGCGTGTTTCTGAGTCATCACGGATTGAGTTTTCTGGTCGAATGACGGGTTCGAAGGCTGGGCGTTCCAAAGCGCGTGGCAGTGCCCTATGCCGGCTAAGACTTTTCCCAATGGTGGAGGTCAGGCAGCGGCTTTACGGTCGCGCTGACCGTTTCGGGTTCGAGCCGCTACGGCGTGCGCGAAGTGTGGGGAGACGCCAATGCGCATGCCAGGACGTCACCAGGCAAGAGTCGCCAATATGTGGCAGAGCCAGGGATCTCAGAGAGCCCGTTGCCGCCACGCGGCCTGCACGCATGCAGCGCGTCGGCGCGCAGCTTTAAGGCGACTCCCGGCGGCGGGCAAGAGCGGCGCGCCCATCGCTTCCGACCAACAGCTGCCGAAGGGCGCGTTGCCAGCCATTACCGGTGTCATCTGCGGACGCCCCATTTCCGCGCTGCATGGACGCAGCACGAATCACCCCTCTGCTTTCACCGGCTTGATCCTGCAGCCGGCCACCGAACGAGCGAGTTATGCAAATGAACACGAAGAAGAAACCCGGCACTGACCCCCGGGCGGCAGCGGTGTCCGTCGTGGAAACGCCGATTCCCGAAGACCGGAAAATGGATCAGGTTCGCGACATTCTGTTCGGCAGCCTCATGCGCGAATACGACCGGCGTTTCCAGGAGCTGGAGACTCGCCTGCGGGCGGAGATCGAGCGCCTGGAGAACGAGCATGGTCGGCGCGCAGCGGCCATCGAAGAGCATCTTGAAACGCGCTCGGAGAAGCTCAGCGCGCAACTGCGCCAGGAAAGCGCCGCGCGGGCGGCGTCGATCGAGGACCTGGACCATCGCAGCAGCCAGGCGCTGCGCACGCAGCGCAGCGAGCTGGTGGCCGCCACCGAGCAGGTCGAGGCCGACCTGGGCCAAAGCAATGCGCGCAGTCGCGAGGCGCTGGCTCAACTGCAGTCGAACCTCGATGCCGCGATGCGGACACTCCGCGAAGAGCTGTTTGCCGAGCGCGACGTATTGCGCGGCGATAAGCTTGGGCGGGAGGACCTGGCGGATATGATGGCCGAGTTGTCCATGCGGCTGCGCGGAACCCTGGATCTTCCACAAGGGTGAGCGCCATGGGAGGCGAGTACGAAAGCCTCCGCCTGCTGCTGCTCGACGATGAGCAACAGCGGCTGGACGGCATCGACCGCCGGCTGGATGCATTGCCCGATACGCTGGCCGAAAGCATCGAGTCGGCCAATCGCACGGGCGGTGCCTCGCGCCTGGCGCGGGCGTTGTCCGAATCCACCACCGAATCGCTGGAGGTGGCGGTACGCCGCAAGCCGGATACGGTGGTGCATGCCGTGTTTCCGGTGATCGGTCCGGCCATCCGCCGCGCCCTCGTCGAAGCGTTGCGCCACATGGCCAGCGATCTTGACCAGGCCCTGACCGATACCCTGAGCCTGAAGGTGCTGCGCTGGCGCTTCGAGGCCTGGCGGACGGGCGTGCCGTATGCGCAGGTGGTGTTGCGGCACCGGTTGCACTATCGGGTCGAACACCTGTTCCTCATCCAGCACCAGAGCGGACTGTTGCTCGACTACCTGTCGGCGCCCGGCGTGCAGGAGATCGATCCGGATGCCGTGGCCGGCATGCTGACCGCGATTGCGCAGTTCGTGCATGACTCGGTGCGGGCGGAAGGCGCCGCGCGGCTCGGGTCGGCCAGCGTCGGCGAATACCGGCTGCTGGTCAGCGATGGTCCCGAAGCGCGACTGGCGGCGCTAGTCAGGGGCGTCCCGCCGTCGGCGCTCTCCACCCGCATGGATGAGCTCAGCGAGGAATTGCAGGCCCGCTATGGCAGCCGACTTGCGGCTTCGCCCGATGGCGCCGGTGGTTTGCTGGAGCCGAATCTGCTTACCGACCTGCACCAGACGCGTGCTTCTGCGGACGAGCGCACGACACCACACCGGCATTGGGTCTTCCTGGCCCTGCTGGCCATCGTGGTCGGTGGCACGGCTTATCGGGTGTGGACAGGATGGCAGTGGTCAAAGCAGGTCGAGGCCGTGCGCGCCGAACTCGCGCGGTGGCCGGGCTTCGTCCTGCTCCATGCCGAATCACCGCGGCGGGGAGAGTTGGTCGTGGACGGCTTGTACGACCCGGCAGGAGGCGATCCGAGGTCGCATGGTCGTATAGACGGCCGTGCATCGGGCGAAACCATGCGTATCGCCTGGTCGCTGCGACCGTACATCTCATTGGAGCCAGCGTTGGTCGCGCGCCGTGCCGCGCGCTTGCTCGCTTTGGACCCGAGCTTGATACAAGGCCCCGACGTCGGTGGCGTGCTGCATCTGGTGGGCACCGTGCCGTTCGCGGAGTGGCATCGGCTGCGCACGATGGACCCGGCGATTCCCGGTGTGGAGCGAGTCGACTCGTCCAGGCTGGGCTATCCGGGGGCGAGCGAGATCGAGGCGACCGTAGCGCAGATCGAAGCGGCCCGCATCGGTTTCGCCTCGGGCATTACGCCGGATGACGCGGCAGAAGCCACGCTGCAGACGATGCTGGCCCATGTCGAGCACCTGCAGGCGCTGGCTGTGGATGCCGGCATCAGCGTGCAGCTCCACGCGTTCGGGCTGACCGATGAGCCCGGTGGGTCGTTGTTGAACCGCGACCTGCGCATGCGCAGGGCCGAATGGCTAGCGCAGCGCCTGGCATCGGTACTCCATCCACCCGCACACGTCAGGGCCGACCTGGATACCTTGTCGGCATTGGAATTCCACGGCGCCGCGCGCGCAGCATTGATCCGCATCGACCTGCAACCGACAAGGCCCGTCACTCCATGAATGTCCTCGCCCGCAAGATCTGCCTGCTAGGTGACTTCGCCGTCGGCAAGACCAGCACGGTCGCGCGCTTCGTAAGCAACACGTTTTCCGACGCCTACCTGACCACGGTCGGCGTGAAGGTCGACACCAAGACCGTGCCCGTGGACGACGAACGCGGGGTGCGCCTGGTCGTGTGGGACATCGCGGGGTCGAGCATGATCGACCAGACGCGCGCCAACTACGTGCGCGGAGCCCATGGCCTGTTGCTGGTGGCCGACGGCACGCGCCACAGCACCTTCGCCAGCGCCCTGGACCTGTGGCTGCAGGCCTGCGAAACCTGCGGCAGCGAGCTTCCGGCAGTGCTGATGATCAACAAGTTCGATCTGGTCGATCGATGGGAAGTTTCACCTGAAACGGTAACGCAGACCGGACGCATGCTTCCGCTGTTCAAGGTGAGCGCCAAGACGGGTGTATCGGTGGAGGATGCGTTCAAGGCCCTTGCCGGGAAGATGCTGCCATGAGCGGACCGGGCACCCGTTTCCCATCCGACCTGCCGCAGACGCAGGCACCCGTGGTGGTCACCTTCGATGGCGACACCCTGGTCGATACGTTCGGCGACCTGGCGTACTTCACCAGTGCCGAAGACAGCGAAAGCCTGCTCCGGCTGCTGTGCGATCTGCTGGTGGGGCAGGGTGATTCCGCGCCGCTGCTGCGTGCGGTGGAACTCTCGCCGGGGAAATATGCCGATGTGCATGTGGTTCCCGAGGGCGAGTTGCGCCACCTCGTGCTGCTGGATGCGACGACTGGTGTGCTGGAGGCGCGTGAGCTGCAGCAAATGAAGAACGAGGCTTCGCTTGCCGGCCAAAAGCTCAAGCGCGAGCTCCTCACCAGAGACCAGGAACATCGAGACGAGCTGAGGCATCACCAGGAGCACGAGCGCTCGCTCAAGCGCCGAGTGGGCATGCTAGAGAGGATCTCCGATGACGTGCGCGCGAGGCTCGATGCACTGGTGGGTCATGCCGGCGTGCTTGCCCCTTTTTGCGCGGACCATCCGGAGGCGATGCGTGCGCTCGGTTATATCCAGCGCACGGCGGTCTATCTGGAGGCGCAGCTGCTCAACTACGGCGAGTATTTGCGCGGGAGCAAGGCCCGGGCAGCAGAGCCCGGCACACCGGAGCCAATCGCGCTGAATCGGCTGGCCGGCGAACTGCGGCGCTTGTTCGGCGCGGATGAAAGCCAAGGCCTGACCATCGAGGTCGCCTCGGATGCCGGTCTGGCCGCCTCGGTGGAGATGGACTATCCGCGCGTGCATCAGTTGTTGATCACGCTCATCACCCTGGCGCTCGATGGCGCCGAAAACACCGGCGTAGCCGTTCGCCTGGATACGCCTGGCGGCGATCTGCTGATAGGTGTCGATGCGCATGTCGACTGGCAGGGTGAAGTGCTCGAGGACCTCGATCTTCAGCAGGTCGACGTCCCGGCCATGCAGTTGGGCCTGCAGGCCTGTCGCCGATTGGTGCGATCGATGGGTGGGCAGTTCGACATCGAGAAGGACAGGGAGGATCCAGGGCTGGCGCGCGCACGCATCCTGTTGCCGCAGCTGTTTTCGGCGCGTGGCATCCGCAAGCCCGCACGGCCGGGCCAGCGCGCGGTGGTTGCCATCGATGATCCGGCATTGGCCACCACCGTGATGTCGCTGCTTTGCGAGATGGACCTGGAGCCGCATGACGTCTCCGATCTGGCGGCATTCGACGCCGTCGTTTGCGCGGCCGGCACGGATCTGGTGGTGCTTGCCGATGCCTTCGGTGGCGAGCCTGGTGCCGCGCTGGTCTATCGCCTGCACGATCTGGGTGTAACAGCACCGGTGGTGCTGCTTTCGCACCACCAGGCACCTGCCGTAGCCGGTGGCTGGCAGCGAAAGCATCGCCGGGTGGTGGTGGCGGCGGATGCGGGGCTCGAAGTGCTGGCGGCCGCGCTGCGCGATGCCGCCGAACACGGCGCGATGGACTGAGACCATGGACGGCGGAGGCAATTGAACATGATCGAATTTGCCGACATGGCCACCTACGTGGCAGCGGTCGAGACGTCGAGCATCTCCCAGGCTGCGCTGCGCCTGGGCGTGGTCAAGTCCGTCGCCAGTCGTCGCATCCGCAATCTTGAGCAGGCGTTGGGCATCACGTTGCTCGACCGCGCCGGCAACCGCATCCGGCCGACCGAAGTGGGCGCGGTGTACTACGCCAAGTGCGCACGCATTCTCGATGCGATCGAAAGTGCGCACGAGTTCGTCAGTGGGCACAACAACGTGCTCGGCGGCAAGCTCCGGCTTTCGGCTTCTTCCGCGCTGTTGAGCGCCGTGCTCGCGCCACTGCTGGCGGAGTTCGCGCAAACCCATCCTTCATTGACACTGGACGTGGAGGCGGACGATCTTCGACCGGACTTTCAGGTCGGCGGCTACGACATCGCGTTTCGCGAGGGGCGCCAGCCGGACTCGGGCCTGCTCACGCGATCCTTCACGGCCGTCCCGTCCGTCATCTGTGCCAGCCCGCAATACCTGGCAACGCATGGACGGCCGCAGCATCCGCAGGAACTCGATGGCCATCATGGGCTGCTCTATACCCATGAAGGTTCCGGCAGTTTCTGGACTTTGTTTGCCGATGGCGAGCTGCGCGCCTTTCGCGTGCGTGAGCGGCTGCGGAGCACATGTCGGGTGCAGCTCGCCCACGCCGCCATGGCCGGCCTGGGGTTGCTGCTGACTCCGCGGTACGTGGTAGAAACCGCGCTTGCCGATGGCAGCCTGCAACCGGTGCTCGATGGCTTCATGCCTTCGGCGGAAAGAATCGTGGTGGTCTATCCGGAAAGCCGGCGGCATTCGAAGAAGGTCCAGGCGCTGATCGAATTCCTGAGCGCGCGTTTGCACGGGAGCGCTACAGAGGGGCCGTCGGTGAGGTCGTCGACAGGGTGAAGCGCATACGTGAAGGCGCCTGGCGTGCGCGCATGGCGTGGATCGCCACAGGGTTGCCTATCCTGTTGCAAAAGTCCGTTCGATCGAGTGGCGCGTTGACCTGTTCATCCTGTCTCGCGCTTGCGCCGTCATTTGTCGTGACGAAGAAGCGCATCCGCGAGTCCGCAGCGGACTGTTCGCAGATATGCAACCAGGTGTTGCCGATTCATGGCCTTCCGTGGTCGAGGGCAGCTCGCATACATTGAACCTGCACCTACCGAAAGCGGTTCACCCCCCACTTTCGGACCATTCGGCTGAACTTCCTGTCCCCTGAGCCGAAGGTGCGCTGGCTTCTCCTTCCCGGGAGCGGCCTTGAGCGTCGAGAGACGGTCGCGACGGGGCGAAAGCAGGATGGCTTTCGCCCCGTCTATTTTTCCAGTGCCGACTCCGGCACGGCTCCACTTCCTCATGTGATCCAACAGCGAAGTTTCCATCACCTTTTCGTCGTGCCCAGCTGACACGGTTCGCGAAGCGACAACCGCAGGTTTCAAGTTTGCGGGCTTCCGACGCATGGCTTACGCGGGCAACCTTGTCATCGTGGGACGAGGCATTTTTGGATTCGTGGTGGCTGTTGATTCGCAGGTCGATATCGAGCCGCTGCATCAAGGCTTCCGCTTCCACGAAAGAGAAGCTTCCTTGGCATCCAAAGCGGCCTTGATCACTTTGGTGCCAACGCAGGAGGTAGCCATCACCAGTGCGCGGCGTTTCGATTGTTATTCGCGTCACGCGAACTCCTGCGCCAGTTTAAGCCGCCGGCTTGGGAGTCATCAAAGAGCCTTCATCGAGAAGAGCGTCAACGGCGATAGCACATAACAGCGGGATCAAGCCATGAAGCTTCTGAGGCGGTACGCGGTTGCGATGGCGACTGCAGTTCTATTCTTCAACGCGGAAGTCGCCATCGCCATTGCGCTTGGATGCGTTGCCGTCCGGTCGTGCAAGAGGGCGTTCGACATCAACGTTGCAATGCGTGAAGGCATTCGATTCGGTGTCTATATGGCGGCGGTCATTGCCGTCCTGGCGTTCTCGGACTCCCCTGGTCGCCGTCTGCCGCGATAGCGGCATCTATGGATAGACGCGGGGCGCGTTTCTTCGTTGTGTCGATCCTGGCCATTGGGGCGCTCGCACCTCAGGCGGCCTTGCTGCTCGCGAATATCGCCGCCATCGTCCTGGCCCTTTGGCTGCAGGATACTTCGAGCACGGAAGATTTGGCGGCTTGACGGGCCAATAGCTAGAGAGAAATGCATGGAAATCTATCGCCATTGTCCGGAAGCATCGCTGTCACGAAGCCCGGCAGGAGTTGGCGCAGTGGGCGTGCCGCTGCCGGGCGGCGCCATGAGCCCTGGATGACGCGCGAGGGATTTCTGCACGACCTGTTCGTGTTCGCGCAACCTCTCGTTGCCGATTTCTGATCTTCTGCCCGCATGGGCGGCTCACCTACATTGAGCGCGCACCAACCGAAGGCGGTCCACCCCCCACTTTCGGAAAACTCGGCGAGTTGCGTCCCATGAACCGAGGGTGCGCTGGCTCCTCCTCCCCTGGGAGCAGCCTTGAACGTCGATAGACGGTCATGGCGGGGCGAAGGCCTGGATGGCTTTCGCTCCGTCAGTTTTTTTGCTGGCTCCGGCATCGACCCGTCCCTTGCGTAGTCCGGAAGTCATGAATTGGCGTGCCTGTTCGCCGCGCCCAACACCCCGATGGATGACGGTTCGCGAAGCAGCAACCGGAGGTTTCGGGTTTGTGGGCTTCCGGCGCCTTTCCTGCGTGGGCAACCTTGCGTTTGCGAACTTGAAAGCAGGCTGGCGCCCAGCGCCCGACGATTCCATCGGTTCTTTTCAGAGGGCGGGGCATTGGATACCGGTCACCCTAAGAGTTTTCCTACTAGCTCGACGCAAGTGCCGAACCTAGTCTGTCGGCGGGGCCCGCGATCGATTTGTCGTCGCGGGCGGCGCGCGATTTTCTCTGCCGTGAGGGGCGGGCGGTGGGATCTGCACTTCATGACGAGTATCCGGTGTACCCGGCATTGGCCGCGTTGCTCGGCAACGACGTCTGCCGGGTCGGCGTCGTGCTGTGTGTTTTCCACCACATGGTCAGCAGTGACCTTCGGCAAATGGAGCATGCCGCCGTCGCCGGCCAATGGGCCGAAGTGCGCGAACTTGCCCACCGGACATCGTGGGGTTGCCGCTTCATCGGAGAAGACCGCGCCGCGGATGCGTTGGATGCCGTCGAGCGCTACGAAGCTGGCGAGCCGCCCTGCGATGCGCTGGCCCGAACCTTCTGGAGCGCCCACGGCGCGCTCGTCGGCGTGCTCGATCGCGCCGCAGCGTATACCGGTGTCCGCGCCAAAGGGCGCGTGGATTGATCCGGGTGGCCGCTGGAGCCCATGGGGGACGGACTCATGAATCGCGTCTTTCGCATCATCGAGTTCCACGGGGCGCACGACAGAGTGGTGACCGCCGAGCTCGTAATGCTGCGCGCCGCCCACGGCCGTACCGTCCTTTGCCGTTTGCATGCCGAGGCATGTGAAGCGGCAACTTTTTCTCGTTTTTGACAGGGGCATGGGTATGTATTTCGGTACGAAGCGACAGGAGGCATGCGTTCATGCGTCGCGGTCGCGCATTCATAGTCGCGGCATCACCGTTGCATTGACCACGTTGTCGGCGGCCCTGCTGGCCGTGACTTCCGCGCATGCGCAAACCTCGCGTCCGACGGCCGGCCAGCTGCTGCAGCAGACTGCGCCCACACCGCCGCCGGTGGAGAATCGAAACAAGGGCGTGACCTCGCCCGCGCTGCCGGCCCAGCAGCCGTCCGCGTCGACGGCGACGATTCAAGTCAAGTCGATCCGCTTCTCGGGCAACGAGCACATCGACGAGGCGAGCTTGCGTGGCGCGATCCCGCAGGCCGCCCAGATCGAGGGCACGTCGGCGGGGATGGCGCAACTCGATGCGCTCGCGTTAGCGGTGACGCATTACTACCGCCAGCGCGGTTATTTCGTGGCGGTGGCCTACGTGCCGCGGCAGACGGTGGAAGACGGCGTCGTGACGATCGCCGTGCTCGAAGGCAAGCTCGATCGGACCCGCGTGGGCCAGAGCGGCGGCTACGATGCCGCGCGTATTCAGCGTTACGAAGACCAGGCGCTCTGCGGCGGAAACGCATCCTCTTGCGCAGGCGTGACGCTGACGCAGGCGCGTGCCGATCGCGCGGTGGGGTTGATATCCGTGCTGCCGGGCGTGGCCAGCGCGTCGGGCACGCTGTCGCCTGGCTCCGCCGTGGGTACCACCGATTTCACGCTGGATGCCGTGCCTGGGCCGGGCGTCAGCGGCGCGTTTGGCATGGACAACTATGGCAACACGTACACCGGGCGCGTTCGTGAAACGGGTAGTGTTCGCTGGAACAGTCCGCTGGGTATCGGCGATCTTCTCGCCGCCGACGTGGCGCTGTCGGATCGCTGGGGGCTGAATGGCACGCTGGGTCGCGGCGCGTTGAATGGCGTGTTCGATTATAGCCTGCCGGTGGGTTACGACGGCTGGCGTGTCGGCGCCAACTACATGCATCTGCTGTATCAGCTCGGCGCACCGTTCGATGTCACGCGCTCCCATGGTGCCAGCAACGAGGTCAACGCGTATGCGACCTATCCGCTGGTGCTGTCGCCGTACAAACATTTGTGGGCGCGGGTCAGCGTGGGCGTCAAACGGCTGTCCGACAGCGTGCTGGAAGAGACCTATCACACGCGCGATACCAACGCGACGCTTAGCCTGAGCGGTGACGCCATCGATACGCTGGGCGGCGGTGGTTTGACGCTGTACGCGGCGTCGTTCACGCGCGGCCTCATCACCTACGGCCGCGGTGCGCACGCCATCGACACGCAAAACGCGGGCGGCCATTTCAATAAGCTGGATGTGAGCGTTTCGCGCGACCAGACCCTCGGGTACTTCGCGAACAACACGCAACGCGTCAGCGTGTACGGCGCAGTGCAAGGGCAGTGGAGCAACACCAATCTCAATTCCGTCGAGGACTTCACCCTGGGTGGCCCGACCGGTGTGCGCGGCTATCCGGTCGGCGAAGCGCCTGGCGATGAAGGGGCGATGGCCACCTTGGAGCTTCGCGACTCGTTCGCGCTGGCTGCGCTGGGCGGCGACAACCTCACGCTCTCGCTGTTTCGCGACGACGGTTGGTTGAAGGTCAATCACACGCCGTGGCCTGGCTATCAGGGGCCGCGGCAACGTCATCTGGGCAGCACCGGCGTGGGTGCTGACCTGCTTCACCAGAACCGTTACGACTTCAAAGTGATGTGGGCGATACGCGACCCGGGCGGTGACCCCGATACCGCCACGCGCGACCACCGAAGCTGGCTGTGGTTGCAGGCACAAATCTTCTTCTGAGTCCCCACGTCTTCGATGCGAACGCATCGGGAGAGCGTCCCATGAATGCCAAACTGTACCGTCTCGTCTACAACCATAGCCTGCGCTGCGTCGTCGTTGCGCCGGAAATCGCGCATAGCCGCACGAAGGTCGGCGCGACCGGTGTGTCGTCCAATCGCATGCCGGCCATGCGTCCGCTGGGCGTGGCGCTGACCTTGCTGATGGGCGGTGCGCTGCATGCGCAAAGCCTGCCCACCGGCGGCAACATCGTGGGCGGCCAGGGCCATATCGGCACCTCCGGCAACACGATGACGGTGCAGCAGAACAGTTCGCGGCTGGCTGTCAACTGGGAAAGCTTCAACATCGGCGCCGGCAACACGGTGGTGTTCAACCAGCCGTCCAGCAGCGCGGTGGCGTTGAACAACGTGCTGGGCAACAACCCCTCGCAAATCTACGGCAATCTGCGATCCAACGGCCAGGTGTTCCTGGTCAACCCGAACGGCGTGATGTTCGGCAAGACGGCGCAGGTAAGCGTCGGCGGCCTGGTTGCCAGCACCATGCCGATCAACACCTCTGCCTTCATGCAGAGCAAGGGTTCCTACACCTTCAGCGCCACCGGCACGTCGGGGCAGGTGATCAACCAGGGCCAGTTGAAGGCGGTCAACGGCGGCTTCGTGGTGCTGGCTGGCCAGCAGGTGATTAACCGCGGAACGATCGACGCGACCAACGGCACGGTGGCGTTGGCGTCGGGTAGCGCCGTCAACCTGAAGCTCGACAACAGCGGCCAGCTGAGCGTGAACGTGACGGCGTCCACGCTGGGCGCGCTGATCCAGAACCAGGGCTTGATCGCAGCGGATGGCGGGCAGGTGCTGCTCACCGCGCGCGGCCTGGACATGCTGCAAACCAGCGTGATGAATCTCAGCGGCATCGTGCAGGCCAACTCGATCGGCACGAAGAACGGCCAGATCGTGATCGACGGCGGCAACCCCGTCGTGGGTGACAGTGGCGTGGTCTCGGTGAACAACGCCACGCTTCGCGCGGTGGGTGCCGCCACGGGCGAAAAGGGCGGCACGGTGACGATCACCGGTGCCTACGTCGGCATCGAGGGCAGTGCGATCAATGTGAGCGGCGCCGCCGGTGGCGGCACGGCGTTGATCGGCGGCGGTGCGCACGGCGAGGGCGCGTTGACGCACGCGCAGATGACGCACGTGGACGCCAACAGCACGATCGACGCGTCGGCCACGGAACGTGGCGATGGCGGCACGGTGGTGCTGTGGTCGGATGAAAGGACCGATTTCGAAGGCGCCATTTTGGGGCGTGGCGGCCTGCTAGGCGGCAATGGCGGCTGGGTGGAAACCTCGAGCGAGGGCAGCCTGGGCTTCCGTGGCAGCGTGACCACGCGCGCGCCGAAGGGCGCGCAGGGCACGCTGTTGCTCGACCCCTACAACATCGTCATCGGCAACGGCAGCTCCAGTCCGTCGCCGGTGAACTGGACGAGCGTGTCATGCGCTTCCGACATCACGTCCAACATCACCATCGGCATGGCCGACCTGTCGGCGCAGTTGAATTCCACCTCCATCCAGATGGTGGCCAGGAACAACATCACGGATCAGGCCGGCGTCTCGGTGACGGGCACTACCGGCACGCTGATCTTCCAGGCCGGCAATGTGTCGCTGACCGGTTTGTACAACGTGGCCGGCGGCCTGGTGTTCAACGTGACGGGAACGGCGCTCGTCAGCGGCGTGATCTCGGGCACCGGTGGCGTTACCCAGGCGGGCACGGGAACGACCATTCTCGCCGCCAACAACACCTACAGCGGCCTCACGGCGATTAACGCTGGCACGCTGCAGATAGGCAATGGCGGTACCACCGGAACGCTGGGCACGGGCACGGTGACCGACAGCGCCAACCTGTCGTTCAACGGCAGTGGTACGACGATCGTCAACAACCTGATCAGCGGCACCGGCAGGCTGACGCAGGCCGGCATCGGCACCACCATTCTCGCCAACAACAACACCTACAGCGGCATCACCACGATCAGCGCGGGCACGCTGCAGATCGGCAACGGCGGCACGGCCGGCCGCCTGGGCACGGGCGCCGTGACCGACAACGGCGTGCTGGCATACAACCTGAGCGCGGCCACGACGGTCAGCAACCTGATCTCCGGCACGGGCAGCCTGGCCCAGACGGGCGCAGGCACGCTCATCCTTGCCACCAATAACACCTATAGCGGTGGCACCACGATCAATGCGGGCACCACGCTGCAGGTTGGCGGCGGCGCCACGACGGGCAACCTGGGTAGTGGCGCGGTCATCGATAATGGCGACCTGGTCTTCAACCTCACCGGTGCCACAACGATCACGCCGGTGATCAGCGGCAGCGGCAACCTGAGCCAGGTGGGCACGGGCACCACGGTGCTGACGAGCAACAACACGTACAGCGGCAGCACAACGATCAGCGCGGGCACGCTGCAGATCGGCAATGGCGGTGCGACCGGCAGCTTGGGCACGGCGGCCACTGTCACCGACAACGCGAACCTGACCTTCAACCTCGGCGGCACGACCACGATCACGACGTTGATCGCCGGCACCGGCAACCTGACGAAGACGGGCGCGGGCACGGTCATCCTCGCCACCAACAACACCTACGCCGGCACCACGACCATCAGCGCAGGCACGCTGCAGGTGGGTAACGGCGGCACCGACGGCAGCCTCGGTGCGGGTGGCGTCACCGACAACGCCGCGCTGGTGTTCAACTTCGCCAACCCCACCACGATCAACAATCTGATCGGTGGCGGCGGCCGCCTGACGCAGGCGGGCGTTGGCACCGTCATTCTCGGAGCCAACAACACCTACAGCGGCGGCACCACGATCAATGCGGGCACCGTGCTGCAGGTGGGCAACGGTGGCGTGACCGGCAACCTGGGCAGCGGTGCCGTCACCGACAACGGCGACCTGATCGTCAACACGACCGGCACCACGACGATCACGCCGGTGATCAGCGGCAGTGGCAACCTGAGCCAGGTAGGCACGGGCACCACCGTGCTGACGGCCAACAATACCTATGGCGGCAGCACCTCGATCAGCGCGGGCACGCTGCAGATCGGCAACGGTGGCACGACGGGCAGCCTGGGCACGGCGGCCACTGTCACCGACAACGCCAACCTGACTTTCAATCTCGGCGGCAATACAACGGTCAACGCATCCATTGTCGGCGCGGGCAACCTGACGCAGGCAGGATCGGGCACGACCATCCTGGCCGCCAACAACGCCTACACCGGCACTACGAACATCACAGCGGGCACGCTGCAGGTGGGCAATGGCGGCGCAGCTGGCAGTCTTGGCACTGGCACGATCACCGATAACGCCAACCTCACATTCAACATATCGGGCAATACCACGGTCGTCGGCGCGCTCAGTGGCACGGGCACTGTGGCGAACACGTATCTGGGAACGGTACAGACCTTGTCAGGTGTTTCCGGTTTCACCGGCACGTATCAGGTGCTTGCGGACGAGAACGCTGCGACCACCGCGACGTTCAATGTGCCTGCCGGAACGAACCTTTCCGGAAGCAAGCTCAATGTGATGCTGTACGGGAGTGCGAACGCCAATACGGCGTTCACCCCGTTCACCGTCTTCAATCCACAAAATACCGGCTACACCGGCACGCCTGCGCTGCAGCTCGACGGCATTGCCGTGACCAATGCCACGGCGGCGCTCGGTGGCACGCTGACGTCGTCCGGCACCAATATCACGTTGAGCGGTGGCTATCTGTGGCAGCTCAACAATGGCGGCACGACGACAAACTTCACCACGCTGACGAGTAATAGCAACTTCACGCTGGCCGGCAACTCATGGATTGCCGTTGCACCGGGATTGACGGTGACAGCCAGTGGTGTGCTGAGCGGCAATGCCAGCAATCTTCTCATCCAATGGCCCGGCTATGGTTCTGTCTGCACCGCAGGTTGCGCCGCGCCCACGGTGATCCTGTCGGGCAACAACACCTATACCGCCAGCGTTAACTATGTCGGTTATGCCACGTTGCAGATCGGCAATGGCGGCGCCTCAGGCAGCATCGGTACCGGCAATGTGGCCCTGGGCTATGCCAATACGACGCTGGTCTTCAATACCAGCGGCACGACGACGGTAAGTGGCACGATTTACAGCAATGGCAACGTTGTCCAGGCTGGCACTGGCACCACCATTCTGGCTGCCAACAACAGCTACACCGGAAGTACCACGATCACTGCAGGCACACTGCAAGTGGGTAACGGTGGCACCACCGGCAGCCTTGGTACGGCCGCTACCGTCACCGACAACGGCACGCTGGCGTACAACCTCAGCGGCAATACCACGGTCAGCACGATCATCACCGGTACCGGCAACCTGACCCAGGCGGGAACTGGCACCACCATCCTGACCGCCAATAACACCTACAGTGGTACCACCAACATCACGGCAGGCACGCTGCAGGTGGGCAGTGGCAGTATCGCCGGCAGCCTGGGCACGGGTGTGATCGCCGACAGCGGCCTGCTGGTCTACAACCTGTCGAGAAACTCGACCATCGCCAATCCCCTCACGGGTAGCGGCACGTTGCAGAACGTGTACCTGGGAACGACGCAGACGCTGACCAACGTGACCGGCTTTACCGGCACCTATGCCGTGAGCACGAACGAGGTGAACGCCTCCGTGGCCGGCTTCAGCCTGCCCAACGGCACAAACCTGTCTGCGAACACTTTCAACACCATCATCACGGCGACCAATCCCAATAGCTCGTTCACGCCGTATCAGGTCTTTGGCAGCAGCTATACGGGCACGCCAACGCTGCAGATCAACGGTCTTGTGGTGGGCAACGCCACCATGGCCGTCGGTGGCACGCTGACCTCGTACAACACCAACATCACGTTGGGCGGTGGCTACCTGTGGAGCCTGTTCGACGGTACCAGCACCACGGGTTTCAACACGCTGACGGATGCCAACAGCTATGTGCTGAGCGGCAACGCGAACATCACCGTGGCGCCCGGTTTGACGGTGACGCAGAGCGGTGCGCTCAGCGGCAGCGGCAACCTGACGGTCCAGCAATCGTGCGGCGTGTCGCTGTGCAACGCGAGCACGGTCATCTTTACGGCTAACAACAGCTACACCGGCACCACCACGATCAGCAACGGCACGGTGCAGGTGGGCAATGGCGGCACGACCGGCAGCCTGGGTACGGGCAACATCACGAACAATGGCAACCTGACGTTCAATCTCAGTGGTCCTGCCACGGTCGTCGGTTCGATCACTGGCACGGGCAATCTGTCTCAGGTGGGCACGGGCACTACCATTCTGGCCGCCAACAACAATTACAGCGGTACGACCAACATCACTGCGGGTACGCTGCAGGTAGGTAGTGGTGGCACGACCGGCAGCCTGGGTACCGGCAACGTCACCGACACAGCCAACTTGACGTTCAACTCGACTGGCAACACAACGGTCGTCGGCAGCCTCAGTGGTAATGGCACGCTGACCCTGAACGGAACTGGCGTCGTGGATATTGGTGGAGGCAACACCTCCACCAATAACAATTTCTCCGGCACTGTGACGATCAATGCCGGCACCTTGATCGGCGACGGCAGCAATAGCGCCTACGGTGCGCTCGGCAATGGAACGACCATTACCGTCAACAGCGGCGGCACGCTCAAGGCCGGTGTCAACAGCAATGGGCTTATCGGCACAGCTCAAGCCGCCACGATCATCCTCAACAGCGGCTCGGTGATGACCACCGGCAGCAACAGCACGACAGACACGCTGGGCCGGCTGACGCTGAATGGCGGAACGCTTGCAGGGCAGGGGGCAGCGCTGACCGGCGATGCCGTCACCTACGGTACCTGGTATCTCACCCAGAACGTCACGGTCACCGCGGATTCGACCATTTCGGCGGCGGGCGTCACCCTCCATCAGTCGGGCGGCACGAACTTCAATATCGCCTCGGGCAATCAGTTGCTGGTCAACGGTACCTTGGTCTCGAGCGGGACCGGCATGACCCTGACGGGCCCCGGCACCATGGTGTTGACTGGTGCCAACAATTACTCCGGCACCACCACGATTAGCAACGGCACGCTGCAGGTCGGCAACGGCGGCACCACTGGCAGCCTGGGCACCGGCGCCGTGGTCGACAATGCCGACCTGGTGTTCAACCTCAGCAGCACTACGACGGCAACGGGCGCCATCAGTGGCACAGGCAACCTGACCCAGGCGGGCGCGGGTACCACCATCCTCGCCGCCAACAACACGTACAGCGGCAATACCACGATCAGTGGAGGCACACTGCAGGTCGGCAATGGCGGCGCGGCGGGCAGCCTGGGCACGGGCGCCGTGGTCGACAATGCGAACCTCACGTTCAACACCAGTGGCACGAATACGGTCAACGGCTCGATCAGCGGCACGGGCAACCTGACGCAAGCGGGCACGGGCACCACTGTGCTGGCGGCCAACAACGCTTATAGCGGCAGCACCACGATCAGTGCAGGCACCTTGCAAGTTGGCAACGGTGGCGTAGCGGGCAGCCTGGGTACGGCGACCACGGTTACCGACAACGGCACGCTGTCGTTCAATACCACTGGCACAACCGTCGTCAATGCATCCATCAACGGTACCGGCAGCCTGGTGCAGAAGGGCACCGGCACCACGGTGCTGGCCGCCAACAATGGTTACAGCGGTACGACCAGCATCACGGCGGGCACGCTGCAGATCGGCAACGGCGGCACCACGGGCAGCCTGGGCACGGGCAGCGTGGCCGATGCCGGCAACCTCAGCTTCAACCGGTCGGACAATACGACCATCGCCAACGTCATCACCGGCAACGGGATACTGGAGAACCTGTATCTGGGTACGGTTCACAGCCTGACGAACGTGGCTGGCTTCACCGGCACCTATACCGCGCTGGCGGACGAAGTCGCTCGTACCACCGCGACGTTCAACATACCCACCGGAACCAACCTGTCGGGCAAAACGTTCAACGTCATTGTGACCGCCACGAATCCCGATACGTCGTTCGCGCCGTTCCCGGTATTCAATCTCCAGAACACGGCGTACACGGGCACGCCCACCCTGCAGATCGACGGCCTGGTGGTCGCCAATGGTTCGGCGGCAGTGGGTGGCACGCTCACCTCGAACAACATCAACATCACGCTGGGCGGTGGCTATCTGTGGAGCCTGTTCGACGGCACCACGACCACGTACTACAGCACCACCCTGGGCAACACCAATGCGGCGTTGACCGGTAATGCGACCATCACCGTCGCACCGGGCCTGACGGTGACGGAAGCCGGTTTGCTCAGCGGCAGCGGCAACCTGTCGATCGTGCAATGCGGTTACGCTCAGTGCACACCGAGCACGACGATACTCACGGCCAACAACACCTACGCCGGCACCACCACCATCACCAACGGCACCCTGCAGGTGGGCAATGGCGGCGCATCGGGCAGCTTGGGTGTCGGCAATGTCTTCAACAATGGCAACCTGACGTTCAACGTCAGCAGCACGACCACGGTCAATGGCTCGATCAGCGGCACGGGCAACCTCACCCAGGCCGGTACGGGCACGGCCGTGCTGGCCGCCAACAACAGCTACAGCGGCAACACCACGATCAGCGCGGGCACGTTGCAGATCGGCAACGGCGGCATCGCGGGCAGCCTGGGCACGGCAAACAACATCACCGACAACGGCAACCTGGTGTTCGACCTCAGTGGCACGACCACTGTCGGCGGCGCCATCAGCGGTACCGGCAACGTGACCCAGCTCGGGTCCGGCACCACCATCCTGACCGGCAACAACAGCTACGGCGGCACCACCACCATCACGGCGGGCACGCTGCAGGTAGGCAACAACGGAACCAGCGGCACCCTGGGAACGGGGGCCGTGATCGACAACAGCAACCTGCTGATCAACCGGTCGGACACGGTCAATCTCGGCACGATCGCCGCGAACACCTCCGGTATCACCGGTACGGGCAATTTCACGGCGAATGTCGGCGGCACCTTCACCATCGATCGCTCGATCAACCTTGGCGGCAATGTGGCAGCGGCCGGGACTACGGGGGCAAATGGAACGAGCAGCAGCCCCAACGCAACGGCAGGTGGCTCCATCATCGTCGATGCGAGCTCCGCCATTTCGGCTGCCAACATCACGCTCACGGGTGGTGCTGGCGGCGTTGGATACAGCGGACTCACCACTGGAGGTGGGGCAGGCGGTAACGGTGGGAGCGTGACCATCAATGGTGCGCTCAATGCCGTGTCGGCGATTTCCATCACTGGCGGTGCCGGTGGTGGTGGCGGTGGTGCCCTTGGTCCTAGCACGGGTGGTACGGGTGGCGCGGGTGGAGCGGTCACCTTGGGCGCCAACCTCACTGCGGGTGGCAGCGTCGCGGTCACCACCGGCAATGGCGGTGGTGGCGGCGGTGGTGGTGGTGGCGCTGGGCTATACGGCCCTGGCGGTGCGGGCGGCAATGGTGGCGCGGCCGGCGTATTGAACTGGTATGCCTCGGTGATCAATGCGCCGACCACGTCCATTACCGGAGGCGTGGGTGGCGGTGCTGGTGGCGGTGGTGCGAGACAGGGCGGCTATGGCGGAGCCTATGGCTTGGGCGGCGCCGGGACGACTGGCGGCAGCGGTGGGAATGGCGGAAATTCTTATACCGGATCCGGTGGCGCGGGGGGTGTTGCAGGAACTAATGGTGGGTCCGGCGCGAATGGTGCCAGCGGCGCGCGTGGCGGCGCCAACAATTATTCGGGCGGCCCCGGCGGTATTGGTGGAGCTGCCAGCATCATCAATGTGCTGAGCACTGCCGCGGGAGTGGTCGGTGGCAACGTAAGTTTCGCCAGCTCGGCCACGCCGATCGTGCTGGCGGCCAATGGCACGTTGACGCTCAACGTGACGGGCTCGCCAACCATCGCCAATGCCATCAGTGGCGCTGGCAACCTGACGCAGTCGGGTTCGGGCACGTTGACGCTCTCAGGCACGAACACTTACACGGGCACGACGACCGTCAACAACGGCACGCTGAATATGAGTGGCTCCTTGAACGTCGGTGGCGGCACGGCCCAGGTCGTGATGGCCAACGGCACGACCTTCTCCGCGGCCAATATCACGGCCGGCCTGACGAATATCTCGGGTGGCGGCAACATCACCCTGGCGGGCGTGAAGGCCAACGGCTCGGTTACGGCGAATACCACCGGCAACCTCACATTGAGCGCGAATCTTTCGAGTGGCGGCGACGTCAGGCTCGTGGCGGGCGCCAATGGCGTGTCCGGACTTCCGGCGGGCACCGATACGGCGGGCAATGTGCTGACCACCAATGGCGCGCAGATCATCCTGCCCAACGCGCGCACGCTCACCGTGTACACCGGTGAAGACGATGTCGCGCAGCTGAACTCGGCGGTGATCGGCGCCACCGGCGCCACGGACTATCTCACCTACAACGCCACGACCAGCGCCTTGGCCACCGCGGTGACAGGCACGCGCAATTTCAATGTGCGTACGCAACCCAACCTTTCCGGCGTCTTTACGGCGACCAAAACGTACGACGGAAACAACAACGCCCTGAGCGTTGTGAACATCAGCTCTTCGTCGGTGCTTGGCTCCATCGGTGGTGCAGGCGGTTGCACATCCGTCGCGATCAACACGAGCAGCCTTAACATCACGGGCGCGACGTTCAATACCAGCCACGCGGGGAACAACCTCACCGTGGCCGTCCAGGCCGGGACGCTCAAGTTGAATGCGAGCTTCGACGGCGCATCGTGGAACGTCACGATGATCAACCCGATGATCGGTAACCCCAATGGTGTCGGCACGATCACGCCGGCAAACCTGACCGTCACGTCGCAAAGCGGGACCAAGGTCTATGACGGAACCACGGCGTCGAACCAGACGGCCACCGTGACAGGCCTGGTGGGTGGCGACAGCATCGCCAATAGCGCTCTGGGAGAGAGCTACAACGCGACCCATGTGCTGGGAACGAACGGCTCGGTGCTGAATGTTTCGTCCGCACTGACCAACGGCAGCCTGACCTCGTCCATCGGCAGCACCCTGTCGGACTACAACGTCAGGTACGTGACGGCGAACGGCACGGTGACGCCGGCGGCGGTAACGGTGACGGCGGCGGTAGACACCAAGTCCTACGACGGCACCACAGCGAGCAGCGCGGCGGTAACCAATATCACGGGCCTTCTGTCGGGCGACAACCTTGGTGGCCTATCGCAGACGTACAACAACGCCCACGTGCTGGGCACCAATGGCTCGCTGCTGGTGGTCAATGGCAGCGGGGTGAGTGTGAGTGGCAGCCACGGCAGCCTGCTGGGCGACTATGCGATCAGCTACGTCAACGCCACGGGCACGATCACACCGAAGGTGCTGAACCCTGTCATCAATCCCGTGGGCAAGACCTACGACGGCACGACGACCACGACCTCCACGGTGACGTTGCCGCCTTCCGGCCTCGTTGGCCGCGATAGCGCTTCGGGCATCACGGGCATCAGCCTGGCTTTCGACAACCCCAACGCCGGCACGCGCAACGTGGTGGCGAGTGGCACGGGCAGTCTGGCTGGTTTTACAGGCGCGGCCAACGGCAACGGCAGCGGCATGGGTGCGGGCAACGAGGTCGCGGGACTGGCCAGTGACTACGTCATTGGCCCGACAGCATCGGCCAGCGCGGTGATCAGCGCCGCCAACCTCGTCGTCACCGCCAACAACGACGCCAAGATCGTCACGCAGAGCGACACGACCGGGTACAACGGGGTGAGCTTCACCGGTTTTGTCGGCGGCGATAACGCCAGCAACCTGGGCGGCACGCTCTCGATCACGCGTACGGGCGTCGGTGTCGATGAGACGGCCGGCGCGTACAACGGCGTGCTGGTGGCCTCGGGTTACACCTCAAGCAACTACAACATCAGTTATGTCAACGGCAACTATCAGATCCTGGCGGCGCAGCAGTTGTTGGTGCACATCCAGAACGTGGACAACATCTACGGCACCACGCCGGGCTACGCCGTTACCAGCGCGCAGTACATGGATGGCGGCAACGTCATCCACACACTCACCCAAACGGGCCACACCGGAAACACGTTCACCTATAACGATAGCGTCGGCGGCAGCGTCACGTTTACCGTGACACCCACTGGCCAGGTGCTGAGCGGTGCGGGTTTCCTCGCCGCGGGCAACTACGGGCTGACGGGCTCCAACACGAGCATCGTCGGCAACAACTTCCTGCAGGCGACCTACATCGGCAATCAGGCGGTGGAAAGGGCTGCACTGGCGCCGCAGGTCGGTGGCGTATCGAAGGTGTACGACGGCACGACGGACATGACCGGCCTGACCATGGGCCTTGTGGGTCAGTTGTCGGGCGACTCCGTCTCCGTCAGTGGCAGTGGCGCGTTCGCCACGTCGCATGCGGGCAGCAACGTCGGCTACTCGGTCGACAACATCGCCCTGGGCGGCGCGGATGCCGGCAACTATTACCTGACCACCAACGCGCTCAGCGGTACCGATGGCACGATCACGCCGAAAGCCGTGACGGTGACGGCGTCGACCGATACCAAGGTGTACGACGGCACGACGACGAGCAATGTGGCGGTGACCAACATCACTGGCATGCTGTCGGGCGACAACCTGACAGGGCTGCAGCAGTCGTACAACAGCTCCCACGTGCTGGGCACGGACGGTTCGCTGCTGGTCGTGAATGGCAGCGGGGCGAGCGTGAATGGAAGCAACGGCTCGCTGCTGAGCGACTACGCGGTCACCTATGTCGACAACACCGGCACGATTACGCCGGCCGCGGTGACGGTGACGGCGTCGATGGACACCAAGGTGTTCGACGGCACCACGGCAAGCAACGCGGCGGTGACCAACATCACCGGCCTGGTGGGCGGCGACGCGCTGACGGGCTTGACGCAGTCGTACAACAACTCGCACGTGCTGGGTGCCAATGGCTCCACGCTGCTGGTCGACGGGAGCCATGCCGGCGTGTCCGGCAGCGCGGGCAGTTCACTCAGCGATTACGCGATCACCTATGTCGACAACACCGGCACGATCACGCCGGCCACGGTCACGGTGACGGCGACTTCGGGCACCAAGGTCTTTGATGGCACCACGGTGAGCAATGACCCCGTGACCAACGTCACCGGTCTGGTGGGCGGCGATACGCTGACCGGCCTGACGCAGACGTACAACAGCTCGCACGTGCTGGGTACCAACGGTTCCATGTTGCAGGTCAATGGCAGCGGCGTGGGCCTGAGCAGCACCAGCGGTGACATGCTCAGCGACTACGCGATCACCTATGTCGACAACACCGGCACCATTACGCCGGCCTCGGTGACAGTGACCGCCTCGACCGATACCAAGGTGTATGACGGCACCACGGCGAGCCGGGGCATGGTGACCAACATCACCGGCCTGATAGGTGGCGACACGCTGACGGGCCTGACACAGTCGTACGACAACGCGCACGTGCTGGGCGCCAACGGTTCCACCTTGCTGGTCAACAACGGCGGCGTGGGCCTGAGCAGCAGCAATGGCGATTTGTTGAGCGACTACGCGATCACCTATGTCGACAACAAGGGCACGATCACGCCGGCCGCGGTGATGGTGACGGCATCGACGGATACGAAGGTGTTCGACGGCACCAAGGCAAGCAACGCCGCCGTGACCAACATCACCGGTCTGGTGGGTGGTGACAGCCTGACCGGCCTGCGCCAGTCGTATGCCAGCTCACATGTTCTGGGCGCCAACGGTTCCACACTGCTGGTGGACGGCCGTTATGTGGGCGTGGCCGGCAGCCTGGGCAGCACACTCGCCGACTACGTGATCAGCTACATCACCAGCACAGGCACCGTCACGCCGGCGTCTGTGACGGTGACGGCCTCGACCGATACCAAGATGTTCGACGGCACCACGGCAAGCCGTGCGACCGTGACCGACATCACCGGATTGGTGGGTGGCGACAGGCTGACGGGTCTGACGCAGACGTACGACAGCCCGGACGTTCGGGGCACCAACGGATCCACTCTGATAATCGACAGCAACGGAGTCGGCCTGAGCAGTGGTGAAGGCAATACGCTCAGCGATTATGCGATCAGCTACGTGACGAGAGGCGGCACGATCATGCCGGTGCCAGTCGTGACGGTGCCGCCGTTCAACGTGGACGAATGGCTTGGCGCGCGCTGGGCCGCCCACTACATGGACCGCATTTATCCCGCCGTGCGGCTGACCGTGACGCAAAGCCCCGAATCGTTCCAGATGCTGGAGGTTGCGATGACCGGGGAGTTGCCCACGGAAGGACCGGTCCAGGTTCCGGTGGCGGGTGCGTCGATGACCATGAATTGCGTGCAGGGCAGCATTCGCACACCGGATGGCGTCGACTCGATGCCGGTGAACGAATGCACCCGGCGCGTCAGTCCCAACCGGGGCATCTGAATGGTGAGGGGCGGAGAAATCCCCGGGATGGATGCTCATGTACGATGAGCCTTCATCTCGGCCCGCTTGTACCGGTCAGTGGTCGTGAAGGGGGCATCGATGCTTAAGACATCCAGATTCGAAGGATTTGCTTTTGATGAAAACGCAAAGTGAAGAGCCGGCATTTCATTTCATTTCCGGGTTGCCCCGATCGGGCTCGACGCTGCTGGCGGCTCTGCTGAAGCAGAATCCCCGTTTCCAGGCGGGCATGACCAGTCCGGTCGGCGGCATTTTCCTTGCGTTGCTCGAAGCCATGAGTGACCGGGCGGAGACGTCGTCGTTCATGGACAACGATGCGAGGCAACGCATTCTGCGGGGATTGTTTGCGAACTACTTCGCCACCAGCAACGCCCAGGTGATCTTCGACACCCATCGTTTCTGGTGCAGCAAGTTGCCGGCGCTGCGCCTGCTGTTTCCGCAGTCCAAGCTGATCGCCTGCGTGCGCGACACGAACTGGATCATCGACAGTTTCGAGCGCCTGGTGCGACGCAATGCATTGCAGCCTTCCGGCATCTTCAATTTCACCGCCAGCGGCACCGTGTATTCGCGCGCCAGTGCGCTGGCCGGCTCCGAGGGCTTGGTGGGCTTCGCTTACGACGCGTTGCGCGAGGCATTTTATGGAGAGCAGGCGCAAAGCATGTTGCTGGTGCAGTACGACACGCTGGTGAACAATCCCAAGAAGGCGCTGGCGGCCGTGTACGACTTCATCGGTGAGCCGTGGTTCGAACATGATTTCGATAACGTGACGTTCGATGAGGGCGATGCTTATGACGAGCGCCTCGGCACCCCTGGCCTGCATGCCGTCGGGAAAAAAGTGCATGCCACGCCAAGAGAGACCATCCTGCCTCAGGATCTGTTCGAGCGCTTCAGCGGCGACAGTTTCTGGAGTCAGCCCGGCAAGAACACCCGCGGAGTGCAGGTTGTCTGAGCCTTCAGACTTCCCGTCGTAACCCGAAGAACAGGGTGTCTTGTTTCGAACGAATGACTTTTGTGTCTCGGTACGCATCATGTCCGTGCCGCTAGAAGAGGGATGTCATGAGTAGTTCCCAAGCAACCGCGGCAGCCGTCGAACCGGTTTTCTCGCTGGGTCGATTTGAATCAGCGTGCTACGCGCGCCAGCACGAGCAGGCAGCACGGGAGTTTGTCGCGCTGCTGGCGATGCTGGACCGCAACTATGGAGGGTTCGACCACGGCTTCGAAGCCCAGCCGACGGCGAGCATGGTGGGCGTGGACCAGGATCCACATATCATCAATCGCATCTGCTCGGCGCTCTCGGCGCTGTTCAGCGACTCGGCCTTCGCCTTGTCGCTCGATGGATATCGACAGCTGCTCTATTTCCATCGCTGGATCGCGACGTTGTTTGCGGCCAGTTCCTTCCGCAACGCCGACCATATCTTGCGCGCGCTGAACATCAAGGGCCCGAATGCGCGCGCGGTGGAAGTGAACAATCGCGACCTGACGAAGTTCTGCCTTCTCTACACGCCGAACTCTGAAATTCCGTTGGATATGGAGGCCTTGTGGGCGTTTGATCGCCACCTCGCAGTGGCGCTGGCTTGCGCTTTGCTCTCGCCGCGCTTCCTGGGGACGATTGCATCCCACGACAAGCGCGAGGTGCTGCTGGAATGGCTGCCGCCGAAACTCGAGCAGATTAATGACTTGAACGTGCTCCCGATCGGCGTGCTGCACGATGTCTACATGCATTGCAGCTATGCAGACACGCCGCTTCGACATGCGATCAAGGCGCCGATCAACCGGCTGGTACGCAGGAAACTTGAAGAGCAGGGCATACGCGATGTGACGCATGTACCGCGGGAGCGCGCGGCCGGCGAGAAGCCGCTGCTGATGGTCGTGCTGGAATGGTTTTCAGGCTCCCATTCGATCTACCGCACGCACTCGGCCTCGATCAAGGCCGCCCGCGAGCGATTCCACGTTGTGGGCATCGGCCATGCCGGGCAGGTGGATGCACTGGGCAAGGCTGTGTTCGATGAGTATGTGGAAGTCACGGGCGACACCGTGTTGTTTGTGCGCGCCAAAGCCGAAGAGCTGCAGCCGGACATCATCTATTACCCGGCCTTCGGCATGTTCCCGCACAGTATCTACCTGACCAACCTGAGGCTGGCCCCGGTGCAGATTGTTTCCTACGGACATCCGGCCACCTCGAGGTCGCCCTTCATCGACTACTTTGTGTTGCCGGAAGACTGGGTAGGCGAGCCCGATTGCTTCAGCGAAAAGCTGTTGCCGGTACCGAAGGCCGCCATGCCATTTGTTCCATCGGCTCAAACCGGCACCTACGAACCCGTGCTGCGTGAGCAGCCCGACACCGTGCGCATAGCAATCGCCGCCACCACGATGAAGCTCAATCCTGGCTTTGTCGAGACGCTGGCGCGCATTCGCCATGAGGTGGACAGTCCGCTCGAGTTCCATTTCTTCATGGGCGTTGCCCGTGGACTGGTGTACCTGGAAGCGCGCGATCTCATCAACCGCTACCTGCCCGACGCGGTCATCCATTCCATCATGCCGTATGCGGAGTACATGGCGCGCATCAACGCATGCGATCTGTACCTGAACCCGTTTCCATTCGGCAACACCAACGGCATTGTGGACGTGACCGCGCTCGGCATGGTGGGCGTATGCAAGACCGGACCGGAAGTGCTGGAGCATATCGATGAAGCGCTGTTCACCCGCATCGGCTTGCCAGAATGGCTGGTGGCCAAGTCAAAGGATGATTACGTACAGGCAGCCAAGCGACTGATCACCGACGACGCGATGCGGATCGCCCTGCGGCGGAAGCTGCTGCAGAGCGACGCTGTGAAGGTGTTCTATCAGGGACAACCTGTGCTTTTCGGCGAGGCACTGGAAGCTTTGCTGTGACGCCCGGTTCGATTAGGCATTTTGCGGTTTCAATCCGCTGAATCGTTGATTTGGGATGGTTATCGCGGGTAGGGCGTTCGCATTTTTGTCAAAACTGATTCCTGCGGAGCTCGCTCACCCATATGTCGATATGGGATTGGGTGCGCTGCAGAGCGAAGGCGGAGACGCTTTAGACCCATCTACCAGGGACTGCGCATGATCTGCGCGAGGCTCCTTCGGCGACATTAACGGGTGTGCCGACCCTACCTCCACTCGTAGGATGCTGCTCGGACAAAATGCTCGCGGGCGATTGGGCTCAGCCACGGAAATGCAACATTGAGCGCCTGTTCCGCCGCCACGATTCCCGCAGACACATCGCGTTCCTGCCAAAGCGCTGCTCCGCATGCGTGAGCCCAAACATTTCTCGCCATGATGCGATCGGTTTCGGACAAGTTAGTGTGAGTCAACACCGCTTCCAGAAAGCGCCAAGGTGCGGACCAGTCGGTAAAGCTTTCTGCCGCTTGGATGACTTGCGATTGGGACATCGAATTGGACTCTCTTGATCCTGCATCTGGGGCGCTGGCCTTTAGAGAGCCGTCGGTGTGTCGCCTATCCGTGCATGCTTTTAATGCGCGATCGAGCGAAGTCGATTGAGATGGCGCAGGATCTCGGTTAGGTCCACGGGTTCCATGAGCGTCACGTCGACCACGATGCGCGACTCCTCCACGGCGTTCGTTGGCCCATCGTGCTCGGCCAGCAATATCACGGGGACGCCACAGCGACGCAGCACCATCGCGACGTGTCGAGACTCACCGTATGGAAGATGGGCATCCACGATCGCGGCGTGGGGTGTCACCTTGAGTAAAACGTCTACCATGGATTCGAAGCCTGCCGTGACGAGAACAGAATGTCCGTGGCTCTGCAGATCGTGCTCGAGGGCGGCACAAAATCCTAGGTCACCATCGACAATCAGAACGCGCATGACACCCTGTCGTCGTGGCAAATGAAGCGGCAGAGTGAGGGATTCGTCGAGGTTCGTGAGCTGCAATCAGCGTGCATGTTCACTTTCGGCGACGTCCCGGCGTACCGACCGAGTGGAAGCGCGACGGAGGCACCAGATGAGTTCGCACCGTCTCGAACAGTGGGCTTGCTTCGGCGGGGGCCAGCACGTGCCGCCCAACGGCCGCCGCCGCCAACTGCGCCAGCTCGAGCGGCAGAGGTACACGGCTGTCCGACCAAAAGGACAGTGCCAACGGCACCAACCGCGTCGCGCTGTCGAGATGGGGCAGCACCTCGTCGTAGGCCTGCTGTTGGGTGTGGCTCGTCGCCGGATCTCCGGAAGGTGCCACCAGGGCGTGGCAGGCGGGCTGATTGGCGCTTTCAAGGTAAGCGCCATAGGCGGTCAGGCTTGCCGTGAACAATGATCGGTAGCGCAGCGCCTCCGATCCCGCCGGTTGACCAATCTCATGCTCCACGACCGCGACGGCGAACCGCAGCGGCAGGCGGCGTATCAATGTGGCCAAGGTGGTTTCCGCCGCCGCCGCGTCCCGCTCGAGAGACGAGCTCAGTTGGGGCGAGACCTGGTGGATCCAGGACGTGCCCTTGGGTGCACCCAACGTGGTGAGCTCGCCCCTCACGTTGCGCAAGGCACTGCTGGCCTGCGAGAGCATGGCCCAGCCCGCCGACACCGTTGGCCAGCACAGTAGCTGGACGAATACCAGCTTGGTTGGGGTCGTGGCCACGTACTCGCCTACAAAGGCGACTTGCTCGGGGCGCAGCCCAGCAAAGGGCCGCGCGGAGCTCACTCGTGTTGTCATGATCGATTGTCCCGTGTCGGCCGTCGCGTTATCGGCCGCCGACGCGGCGATCCTCGGCTTCAACCGAAGGCGCTTCTAAAGAAGCCTCTTCCTCGGCATGCCACGGTCTTCCGGTGGCCTGTTCAATGTACTCACGGATCAGTCGACGCACGACTTGGGAGGGCGTGGTGTCTTCGGCGGCGCACAGGCGCTCAAAGACGGCCTTCTTGCGGGGGTCGATCAAGATGGTCAACCGCGCGGTGCGGTTTTCGATGGTCATACGACAAGCTCGGACTTACAGCTAATGTGCGTGACATGATAATACCATGATCATCCAAGTCACTGCGGCGGGGGTGCGATGGACGTGAGCAAAGTTCGCAACTATTTGCGATTGTTTGTGCCGAAGCTGGTTACCGTGCTGCAGGAAGGCTATGGGTGGGGCGACTTGCGGCGTGATGCCGTAGCCGGGTTAACGGTCGCGATTGTGGCGTTGCCCCTGGCTATGGCATTGGCGATCGCCAGCGGAACCACGCCGGAAAAAGGTCTCTACACGGCCATCATTGCCGGCTTCCTGATTTCTGCCGTGGGCGGTTCGCGAGTCCAGATCGGCGGGCCGACGGCCGCCTTCATTCCCGTCGTCTTCGTGGTGATCCAGAAGTTTGGCTTTGGCGGCCTGATCCTTTGCACCTTATTGGCCGGTTTGATGCTGATGGGCGCCGGGGTTCTGCGACTTGGCACCCTGATGAAGTACATGCCGCAGCCCGTCATTACAGGCTTCACGGCGGGCATCGCAGTGAGCATCTTTTCGAGTCAGGTCAAGGATGCCCTGGGGCTCACAATGCCGGCCGTGCCGGCAGACTTTCTGCCGCGTTGGGCGGCGTATATGCGCTACCTGCCGACCACTCAACTCTCGGCGATCGCGCTCACGCTCGTCG
>Ga0310811_10000179_pt1 | contig 92291 bp, 81 predicted proteins | sample YCmetagenome_FD_207642 | JGI IMG/M metagenome (GOLD analysis project Ga0310811, IMG submission 207642) | Soil microbial communities from experimental microcosm in Duke University, North Carolina, United States - YC | ecosystem: Engineered > Artificial ecosystem > Soil microcosm > Unclassified ... | reverse complement strand
ATTCGATCGAAGCCGCGTTCGCGCTCGACTACTCGGTCACCGGCACGTGGACTCACCCCGTGGTCGAGCGGGTGCACCACGATCAAGGTAAGATGACCACGCAGGCGCCGGCCGTCGCGCAGTAGCCGCAGCCACGCGCGAGGCCGGCAGGCAGGCACGGACGGTTCGCCCGCCGCCAGGCACGCGCGATGCGCGCCCACGCCGCGCGCCAGCGTTTTTCCCCCGATTCTTCCCACGAGAGCGCCGATGAGCGATTCGCTGAGCCCTTCCACGCCGTTTCCGGTCGCCGCGCTGCAGATGGTCAGCACGCCCGATCGCGATCACAATCTCGCCGAAGCCGGGCGCCTGATCGCCGAAGCCGCGCAAGGCGGCGCGAAGCTCGTGCTGCTGCCCGAATACTTCTGCTTCATGGGTCACCAGGACAGCGACAAGCTCGCGGTGCGCGAAGCGCATCGCGACGGCCCGATCCAGCGATTCCTGTCGGACGCCGCGCGCGAGCACGGCGTCTGGGTGATCGGCGGCACGCTGCCGCTGATCGCGCCGGAGCCGAACCGGGTGCTGAACACGTCGCTCGTGTTCGATCCGCGCGGCAACGAGGTCGTGCGTTACGACAAGATTCACCTGTTCAACTTCGAGAAGGGCGCGGAGTCGTTCGACGAGGCGCGCACGATCCGCCCGGGCAGCGAGGTGAGGACGTTCGACGCGCCGGTCGGCCGGGTGGGTCTGTCGGTCTGCTACGATCTGCGCTTTCCCGAGCTGTACCGGAAACTCGGCGACTGCGCGCTGATGGTCGTGCCGTCCGCGTTCACGTACACGACGGGCCGCGCGCATTGGGAAATCCTGCTGCGCGCCCGCGCGATCGAGAACCAGTGCTACGTGCTCGCCGCCGCGCAAGGCGGCAAGCACGAAAACGGCCGCCGCACATGGGGCCACACCATGCTGATCGACCCGTGGGGCGACATCGTCGCGGTGCGTGAAGAAGGCGCCGGCGTCGTGGCCGGCAGCCTGGACCCGGCGCGGATCGCCGAAGTGCGCGCGAGCCTGCCGTCGTGGCGGCATCGCGTGCTCGGCGCCTGACATCGGCGTGCATGAACCCGCATGAGACCCGGTTTGACGCGGCCCTCGCCCGAACTTGAATTCCGCGCGCGCCGCCCGAATCTGCCTTGAAGAACTCTCAACGTTAATGTCCGCATGAACATCATCGAACCCGGCATCCAGCGCCTCGCGATTGCGAAGGACGCGCTCCTCGCGCCCTACGGCCTCGACGAAACCGTGCTCACCCGCACGCTCGCCGAGATCTTCACGCACCGCGTCGACTACGCGGACCTGTACTTCCAGACCACGCGCAGCGAAGCGTGGAGCCTCGAAGAAGGCATCGTGAAGTCGGGCAGCTTCAGCATCGACCAGGGCGTCGGCGTGCGCGCCGTGTCCGGCGAGCGCACCGCGTTCGCGTACTCGGACGACCTGTCGCCCGAGGCGATCCGCCAGGCGGCGATCGCAACGCGCTCGATCGCGCAGGCCGGCGGCGGCAAGCAGAAGATCAAGGTCGCGACGTCGCTCAAGGGCATCGCGGGCCGCGACCTGTATCTGCCCGACGACCCGCTCGCGTCGCTCGACGCGACCGCGAAGGTGAAGCTGCTGGAGCGCGTCGAGCAGATGGCGCGCAGCCGCGATCCGCGCGTCACGCAGGTGATGGCGGCGCTCGCGGGCGAGTACGACGTCGTGCTCGTCGCGCGCAGCGACGGCGCGCTCGCGGCGGACGTGCGTCCGCTCGTGCGCGTGTCGGTCACGGTGATCGCCGAGCAGAACGGCCGCCGCGAAGTCGGCAACGGCGGCGGCGGCGGGCGCTTCGACTACGGCTATTTCACCGACGACGTGCTGTCGAAATACGTCGACGACGCGGTGCATGCGGCGCTCGTGAATCTCGATGCGCGCCCCGCGCCGGCCGGCGCGATGACCGTCGTGCTCGGACCGGGCTGGCCCGGCGTGCTGCTGCACGAGGCGATCGGACACGGGCTCGAAGGCGATTTCAACCGCAAGGGGTCGTCGGCATTCGCGGGACACATCGGCGAGCGCGTCGCCGCGAAGGGCGTGACGGTCGTCGACGACGGCACGCTGCCGAATCGCCGCGGGTCGCTGAACATCGACGACGAAGGCAACCCGACGCAATGCACGACGCTGATCGAGGATGGCATCCTGAAGGGCTACATCCAGGACTCGCTGAACGCCCGTCTGATGAAGATGCCGGTGACCGGCAACGCGCGCCGCGAGTCGTATGCGGCGCTGCCGATGCCGCGCATGACGAACACGTACATGCTGAACGGCGACAAGGATCCGCAGGAGATCCTCGCGTCGGTGAAGAACGGCCTCTATGCGGTGAACTTCGGCGGCGGCCAGGTCGACATCACGAACGGCAAGTTCGTGTTCTCCGCGTCCGAGGCGTACATGATCGAAGACGGCAAGATCACGTACCCGGTGAAGGGCGCGACGCTGATCGGCAGCGGTCCGGAGTCGCTGAAGTACGTCAGCATGATCGGCAACGACATGCGGCTCGACAGCGGCGTCGGCGTGTGCGGCAAGGAGGGCCAGAGCGTGCCGGTCGGCGTCGGCCAGCCGACGCTGCGCATCGACCGGATGACGGTCGGCGGCACACTCTGATCGATGCGCGATCGCGCGGAATTTCCGCGAGATCGCGCACAAATTCCGCATCGATTCGCCACATTTCGCGATAATTCCGCATTTTGATGGATGCGCGCTTGCCAGCGTATCGATCGCCGGGTTATAAAGGCAATCACCTTTTCGACGCCATAGCCGCTCAAGCGCATACCGCCATGTCCGCCACGAAGTTTTACTTTTATTTTTTCTGGCATCTCAGACCGCTGGCGGATCGAGAGGGTTGATAGCACGCGCAATACAACCGGATACACGAAAAACCGCCAGCGAAGCCTGGCGGTTTTTTTTTGTTCACTCAGCCACCGAGCAGCCATTTTCATTTAGCCACACGCTACGAACGGATCAGGAGAAAACCCCATGCCCCCCCACAACACCGACGATGTCCGCATTCGCGAACTCAAGGAACTCACGCCGCCCGCCCACCTGATCCGCGAATTCCCGTGCAACGAACAGGTGTCGAACCTGATCTACGAAACGCGTCAGTCGCTGCACCGGATCCTGCACGGGATGGACGACCGGCTGATCGTCATAGTCGGACCGTGCTCGATCCACGACACGAAGGCCGCGGTCGACTACGCGCGCCGTCTCGTCGAGCAACGCAAGCGCTTCGCGGGCGACCTCGAAATCGTGATGCGCGTGTACTTCGAAAAGCCGCGCACGACGGTCGGCTGGAAGGGGCTCATCAACGATCCGCATCTCGACAACAGCTTCAAGATCAACGAAGGGCTGCGCACCGCGCGCGAGCTGCTCGTCGAGATCAACGAGCTCGGGTTGCCGGCCGGCACCGAATATCTCGACATGATCAGCCCGCAATACATCGCGGATCTGATTTCGTGGGGGGCGATCGGCGCGCGCACGACGGAGTCGCAGGTGCACCGCGAACTCGCATCCGGGCTGTCGTGCCCGGTCGGCTTCAAGAACGGCACCGACGGCAACGTGAAGATCGCGGTCGACGCGATCAAGGCCGCGTCGCAGCCGCACCATTTCCTGTCGGTGACGAAGGGCGGGCATTCGGCGATCGTGTCGACCGCCGGCAACGAAGACTGCCACGTGATTCTGCGCGGCGGCAAGACGCCGAACTACGACGCCGACAGCGTGAACGCCGCCAGCGCGGACATCGGCAAGGCCGGGCTCGCCGCGCGCGTGATGATCGACGCGAGCCACGCGAACAGCGAAAAGAAGCACGAGAACCAGATTCCGGTGTGCGCGAACATCGGCCGCCAGATCGCGGCCGGCGACGAGCGGATCATCGGCGTGATGGTCGAGTCGCATCTCGTCGCCGGCCGCCAGGATCTGAAGGAAGGTTGCGCGCTCACCTATGGTCAGAGCATCACCGATGCGTGCATCGGCTGGGACGAAAGCGTCGCGGTGCTCGAAGGGCTCGCCGAGTCGGTGCGCCAGCGCCGCATCGCGCGCGGCAGCGGCAACTGACGGGTTGTGACGACGCATGCGGATCGTGCATGCGTCGTCACGCGTCGTCACAAGCGCGCGGCGCGCTCCGGCGACGCGGAGCCCGCGCACATCTCGGCGATGCCGATCACGTTGCCGATCAACCGTCCACGGCGATCGAGATGCGCCTCCGGGCGCACCGATTTCACGCAGTTCATTCCGAGTGCGCGCACGATGTTCGAGAGCGCTTCCCGGCGCGACAGCACGCCCTTGCGATGCAGGTACGCCGCGTTCACGACCTGCGAATAGCCGTAGCGGCGGCCCGACACGCGGCCGCCCTGGATGCCGAGATGCACGCCGAACAGGTCGTTGCAGCGCACGAGCCGGCCGTGTCTCGCGAGGCGCCGCGAAAAGTCCTTGTCCTCCAGCCAGCCGTACAGCACGAGCCGTTCGTCGAATCGCAGGCTGACGATCGAGCGCGCGCGATACGCCATGTTGCAGCCATAGAGCGACGTACACGGATTCAGCACGCGATCGACCGACCGACGCGACGACACGGCATCCTCTGCCTGATCGATCAGCTCAACCGCTTCCTCCCACCCGACGGGCCGGCTCGTCGAGCCGTCGCGCAACGTGCGGCCCGACAGGCCGGCGAGCGACGGATCGGCTGCAAACACCTTCGCGCAGTGCTCGATCCAGTGACGTCCGGGCGCATAGTCGTCGTCGAAGAAGATCACGATGTCGATGTCCGGCGCCAGCGCGTCGAGCGCGCGATTGCGCTGCACCGACGACCCCGCGGGGCCGACCAGCTTGTCGACGCGCAGACCGTCGGCGTCGTACGGGCCGATATCCGCGTCGCAGCTGCCGGACAGGATCACCTGATCGGGCCGCACCGTCTGGCGCGCGAGCAATCGTACGGTCCATGCGGTCGCGGCGGGCCGCCCTTTCGTCGCGATCGCCACGGCAACGCGCAGACGCGGCGCGACCGGGTCGTTCGTGGCGGCAGGCAGCGGATCGTCGTTCGCGAGGGTCGTCATCTGGCACTCCGCCTTCGGTGATTCGGTCAGACAGTCGCGCGGCAAACGCATGAAAACGCGTCGTGCAGGCCCGTTCGGCTCGCATGAGGCTATCACGACGCCGTTGCGCACTATCGCGCTGACGATTGCAGTTGTCCGAAACAATCTAGCCATCGGCTGATTCGGGCGAGCGGGAATGCCATGCTACCGGTAATGCGGTTGCCGACTGTCATTGGCCGGCACGATCGTTTCATCGCAATCCATCGCCGCACGCGCGGCGGCCGTCCGGCAAGCGACGCGCCAGCATCCGTCGCGACGCCGCAGTCCAGCATCTATCCGCCCATTCCGGTCGATCGGGTTCCGGACTTCAAGCGACTGGCGTACAACTAGAAGACGAATCGCGCGGCCTTCTTGCGCATTCATCGGAGCCGACTACGTGACTAACAGGATCACGACCACGACCGAAAAAGCGATCAGCCAGCCGGAGTACGTGCTGCGCCGCTCGCGTCCGACCGTGTTCTACGTGCAGCCGCTGATCGCGCGCTATCGGATGGAAGTCGTCGAATCGCTGAACCGTCAGTTCAACGTGAAGGTGTTCGCGCGCTCGGAAGGCATCGAGGCGAGCGGCTTCTCGCGCGAGATGCCGCACTGCGAGGAATTCATCGAGACCCGCATCGGGCGGCTGTGGTCGCCCGGCATCCACATGCAGAGTCACGTGCTGCGCCGTCTCGTGGTGGATCGTCCCGATGCGGTGCTGATCTTCGCGGACGTCCGCTATCTTTCGCTGTGGCTCGCGCTCGTCGCGGGACGCGTGATGGGCGTGCCCGTGCTGATCCACGGTCAGGGTCTGTACCGGCACAAGCCGGCCGGCCTGTTGCGCGCGGCCTGCTACCGGCTCGCGGTCGCGCTCGCCAAACGCTATGTGTGCTACACGGAGGCGTCGCGCGCGTCGCTCGAGAGGATCGGCTGTCCGGGCTCGAAGCTCGTCGTCGCGAACAACTCGATGACCGTTTCGCACACCGTCGCCCCCACCGAAAAGACCGGCGCCGAAGACGGCGTGCTGTTCATCGGTCGCCTGCGCGAAGGCTCGCATCTCGAAGGGCTGATCGAAGCGGTCGGCCAGCTGCGCGCCGAAGGACACAACATCACGCTGCACGTGATCGGCGGCGGCGAGCTGGGCGACGCGCTGCGCCGCGAATACGGCGTGCGCGATTACGTGGTGTGGTACGGCGCGACCTTCGACGACCAGGAGATCGCAGCGATCAGCCGGCGCTGCCGCGTCGGCTGCTATCCGGGCGCGGCGGGTTTGAGCATCGTCCATATGTTCGCGCTCAGCCTGCCGCCCGTCGTGCACGACCGCCTCCCGCTGCACATGGGGCCCGAGCCGGCCTACGTCGAACATGGCCGCACCGGCTACGTCTTCGCGCGCGACGGCGGCACCGGGGCGCTGGCCGCCACGCTGCGCGAGGTGTGGGCGATCCCGCCCGGCACGATGCGCGCGACCGCCGCCGCCGCGTACGCGACCTATCGCGAGTTGAATTCGCCGACGCTCGGCAGCCGGCTCGCGGAGATCGTCGACGCGGCCGTGCGCGCGTAGCGGCACACGGGGCTGCGCGCGTAGCGGCACACCCGGCAGCACGCGTAGCGGCGCACGGGGCAGCACACGGAGCAGCCGCCACAACCCGCGCGTACGTTCAGCGCCGCCTGAACGCGCGATACAGCATCCACCCCGCGCCCGCCGCGAGCCCGAGCGTCATCGACCACGCGATGCCGGTCACGCCCCACCGATGCGTCGCGACCGGCACCACCGCGATCAGCACGGCCACCTGCATCAGCGACGCATGCGTGACCGCGCGCGCATCGCCGATCGCCCGCAGATACGACACGAGCACCGCGAGCAGCGCGCCGATCGCCATGTTGATCACGAAGATCCGGAAGAGCGGCACGGCGGGCAGCCACGCATCGCCGAGCACGAGCTGGAACAGCGGCTCGGCCGCGACGCGCAGCACGATCACGACGACGAGAAGCCCGAGCGCGGCTGCGCCGAGATACAGGCGGAAGATCCGCGCCGCCGCGTGCGGGCCGCCGCGATGGTGCGCGGCGAATGTGGGGAACAGATACTGGGACATCGCGAGCGCCGCGTCGGCGAGCAGCATCTGCGCGAGGCGCGACGACATCTGGTACGCGCCGAGCTGCGTCGGTCCGAGCAGCTTGCCGACCATCACCTTGTCGAACTGATTGATGATCAGGTTCACGACACTGCTCGCCCAGATCCAGCGCGAGAAGCCGAGATAGTGGCCGATGCCGGACCAGCGCAGCCGGATCGGCGGACGCGGCGCGAGCGTCGTCCACGTGAGCACGCCCTTGAAGCCCTCGCCGGCCATCATCCCGAGCAGCAGCGAATACGGGCCGGCGCCCGCGAACGCGAGCGCAATGCCGATCCCGCAATCGACGCACGCGCACGCGATCTCGATGCACGCGAGGTGCGAAAAGCGCCGCTCGCGCTGCGCGATGAAATAGGCGGGCGACGCGAGGCCGCGCAACAGCGGCAGCAACGCCGCGAGCTGCACGAGGCCGAGCGCGCCGCCGAGGTGAAACTGCGCGTCCATCAGCGGCGCGCACGCGATCAGCAGCAGCGCGATCAGGAGCCCGCGCGTCGCGAGCGTCGTCCAGACCGCGCCGAACTGGTCGCGCGTCGGCGGCGCCTGGCCCTGGATCACGGCCTGCGAAAGCCCGGTGTCCGACAACGATTCGGCGATCGCGACCGCGAGCAGCGCGACGCTCGCGAGGCCGATCGCCGAAGGCCCGAGAATCCGGCCGATCGCGAGAAACTTCAGCGCGACGAGGCCGCGCACGACGACCTGCTGCAGCAGCACCCAGGTGGGCGCACCGGGACCGAACCCCGCCTTCACCGGCCATGCCGGCATTCGCATCGCGCGCAAAACGTGCCTCCCTGTCGTCGAGCGTGGACCGCGAAACGTCCGCCGTCGCGTGATGCCAGGTTAAACCGCCTGCTAATTCATCGGCCGCCATCAGCCAGGCCGAATCGGACTCCGAACATTCGCGGCGCGGGCAGCCTGTCCGTTTCCGCCATCGCGCGTGCAATCTGGCGCATGGCGATAGCCGCGCGATGCTACCGTACGCACAATTCAGGCCCCATGGCCGTTGCGCCGACCGACATGGAACGCATGACCCGAGGCGTCGAGTACGCCGCCGTCGCTGACCGCCGGCCGTCGGCGCGGCCTTCGACGGACACCGCGCTGCGCGGCTGGGTGGCCATCATCGAGCCCAACTTCAGCGGCCACCGATGGCGCTACGCCGACTGGGTCGCGCAGGCGTGCCGGGAAGCGGGCGAGCGTTGCATCATCGTCACGGACCGCGCCTTTGCGGACCATCCGTTCACGCAGCGCATCGTGTCGAATGCCGATCCTCATCTGCGCATCGAGGCACTCGATCTGTTCAAATTCACGCCGAGCGTTTTCAACCACTGCGGCGTGCATGCGCGCTTTCATCGTCTGTTCGCCCAGGCGCTCGCCGACGTCCGCCGCGAAGTGCCGGTGCGGCTCGTCATCGTGCCGTTCGCGGATTACTTTTTCTACATGCTCGGCCTGCGGCGTTCGCCGTTCGGCTCGACCGACTGGATCGGACTCGTGATGGGCGCGACGTTTCATCATTCGCGCGTCGGCGTGCGCACGCCGCGGCGACCGCTCGTCGACTGGGCGAAACGCGTGCTGTTCACGCGCGCCATGCGCGATCGGCGCCTGAAGGTGATGCTGACGATCGATCCGACGCTGCCGCGATGGTTCGATCGCAACCATGCATCCGCGCGCGCCGCGCCGCTCGAATACGTCGCCGATCCGTTTCCGGACACGCCGGCCGAGGACCCGCAGCGCGCCCGCGAACGCCTCGGGCTCGATCCGCACGCGCGCTATCTGCTCGTGTACGGCGCGATCAGCGGGCGCAAGGGCGTGCGCGAACTGGTGCAGGCGCTCGCGCAACAGGCCGATGCGCCTGTCCTTCTGATCGCCGGCGAACAGGACACCGAAACGCGCGCGTTCCTCGCCGCGCATCTGCCGCGGCTCGCGCATGCGCCCGTGGTCCTCGACCGGTTCATTCCCGAAGACGTCGAGCGCGCGCTGTTTTCCGCGTGCGACGCGGTGTGGCTCGGCTACAAGCATCACTACGGAATGAGCGGCGTGCTCGTGCAGGCATACCGGTTCGGCAAACCGGTGATCGCGACGGCGGACGGCCTGATCGGCTGGTTCTGCCGCGACGGGCAGCTCGGGCCGCGAATCGACGACCTGACGCCCGCGTCGATCGCGCTCGCGCTCGACGCCCTCTCGCGGCGCTGGAGCGGCCGCGCGGCGGGCGAAGCGACGCCGGTGCGCGACAGCCTGCTCGAACGCAACACGCTCGACCAGTTCAAGCATTCGTTCCAGCAGGCCGTGATCGCGACGCGCGCCTGAGCGCAGCCGGCCGCGTCGCCGTCATCGTCATCGTCACCGTCGCCTTCACCCGCGGCTCGCCGCTGACGACAACTGCCCTTCCACCGCCGTCACGTTGCCGCCGGGCGCGGGCACCTCCATGCGCCGCTCGGGGAACAGGCTGTCGCGCAGCCGCAGGAACGGATATTCGACGGCGCGCGTCGTCAGATAGCCGAGCCCGATCGCCACCGCGAACTGCACGGCAAGCGACAGCGCCCACACGGCGAGCGTCGGCAGCCCGAGCACGGTCGCCTTGTGAATCACGAAGTCGCCGGGCGCGAACGCGAGCGAATGCCACAGATAGATGCCATACGAGTAGAGGCCGGTCCACGCGATCAGTCGAAAGCACAGCGTCCCGCTCACGAGCTTCGAATGTTCGAGCACGAGCACGATCAGCGCGCAGTAACCGATGGGCTGCAGCGTGAGGCCGATGCTCCAGTCGAGCGCCTCATACGGCGTCGCGCAGACCAGCCACGCGAGGAGCAGCAGCACCGCCGCGCCGAGCATGACCGGCCGCGCGGCGATCCGGCGATACACGTCCGGCTTCATCCAGTAGACCGTCGCGAGCAGCACGCCGAACAGCAGGCTGTCGAGCCGGTACTGCGTGTAGGAAAACGCCTCGATCAGATGACCGTGCAGCACGGCGACGCTGCGCGCCGCGAGCACCGCGACGCAGATCGCGACGATCACGCCGATGATCGTGTTCGCGCCGGCGCGCCAGCGCACGAGCAGCAGCAGCATCGCGGGCAGCAGCAGGTAGAAGTGTTCTTCGACCGCGAGGCTCCATGTCTGCACGATCGACGACGTGTAGTAGTTCTGCAGATGCGACAGGTTCTGCCACAGGAACGTGTCGAGCGGATGCCGCCCGGCGAGCGCGTGAAAGAGGATCAGCGCGTAGTAGGCCGGCCAGATCTTGAAGATGCGCCGCACGACGAAGCGGCGCGCGGCGATGCGGCCGGTCAGCGAATACTGCCGCAGCAGCAGCCCGCCGACGAGAAAGCCGCTCAGCGTGAAGAACAGGTTCACGCCTTCGCGCCCGAAGTTCGTCAACGGATATTCGATGATCCCGACGACCGGATTGCCGGTGTGCACCGTATGAAAGTGATAGCCCATCACCACGATGATCGCGATCCCTCGCAGGAAATCCAGTTCGACAGTCCTCCCGCGCGCCGACGATCGTTTTCCGAGCCATCGCTTCATCACGCAATCCCTTTCCTTTTCCCGTGACGGCGACCGGTCGCCGCTCGTTACCGCTTCCCGCTCTTCATCATCCGCAGCGCGCGCCGGTCGTGTGCGCCAACTTCCAGGTGTTACCGGCCAGCGGGCGAACGCCGGCGCCGTTATGCGGCGCCGCCACAACCCAGGCGGATCACGCCAGCGGCGCGTGCAACGACGCGTCCGCGTTTTATAGTAGGCCGAACCTTCGCATGCGGCGCGTGCCGCTTCTCGGAGAAATCGGCGATGCGAAACCGGACTGCCGTCCTGTGGATCTGGATGTGCGTGTTGCCCCTCGCGTGGGACTTCAAGGCCCCGGACTCGCAGACGAGCCACCTGCTCCAGTGGCTGCTCGTGCTGCCGGCGCTCGCCGGCGCGGTAGCCCTGTCGATGATCGGTCCGCGCTTCACGCACCCGTCATTGCTGCGCAGGATCGTGTCGGTCGCGCTGTGGCTGTCCGTGGTCGGCAGCATCGTGCCGCAGTCGATCCAGGGCAACGACGTCGCCAACTATCTGCGCGTGCTGCTGCCGTTCCTGTTGTTCGCGCTTTGCTTCACCGCGGCGTGCCGTCCGTGGTCGCCGATCCGCGTCGGGCAGTTCGAGAATGCGATGTGGTATGCGAACGTGATCTGCCTCGTGTTCACGCTCGGGTTCGGGCTCACGGTGGGCTGGCCGCTCGCGGACGTGCGCTACCGGATCGTGTCGCCGACGATGCTCGGGCTGCAGGGCGTGCTGCTGCATCAGTTCATCGCGATGCGGCGCTATTCGCTGACGACGGTGCTCGTGTTCCTCGCGACGCTCGTCGTCGAGCTGCTGAGCGTCACGCGCAGCCTGCTTCTCGGCACCGCGCTGATGGCGCTGTTCGCGATGTGGATCGCGGCGCCGACGCTCGGGCATCTGATGCGCGTGAGCCTGCGCCTGATCGGCGCGGTGGTCTGCATGGCCGCGATCGCGGGCGCGGGGATGCTGCTGCTGCCGCAGGTCACCGATCACTGGACTCAGCGCCTCTTTGCAGCGAAAGCGACCCCCACCGACCGCGATCCGACGACCATCACGCGCCTCGCCGAACTGCGCGACCAGTACGATCAGGTCACGTCGTCCACGACGACACTGCTGCTCGGCGAGGGCTACGGCCACGACTACCGCTATTCGCCGATCTATTTGCCGGACCTCCGAAACCAGGTCAACGAGCGCGACTTCTACCGGATCCGCGAGTGGGTGGCCGGCCACAACTTCTGGGTCTATCAGCTGTTTTCGGGCGGACTCGTGTTCGGCCTCGCAATGCCGGCCGCGATGCTGCTGGCGGTCGTGAAAGTCGCGTTCGCATACCGGCGATGGCGGCGCCTCGCGCCGCGCGAGCCGATGCTCGCGCCGTTCGGCCGCGCGGTATTCATGCTCGCCGCGGTGCCGGTGACGTCGATCGGCGGCAATCCGCTCGGCGCGCGCTACGCGGGCGTCATTTACGGCATCGCGCTCGGGTTTTCGGTCGCGATGTACGTGCAGTTGCGCTTCCGCTTCCGCGTGCTCGCCAGACGACGGCACGTCGCGCCCGTCGTTGCGCCGGCCCCGATGCCGACGCCGCTCGAAACGTTCGCGACCCCGGAGCCCCGATGAAAATCCTGCATCTCGTGTCCACTGTCGATCCGCGCGCGGGCGGGCCGATCGAAGGGGTGCGCCAGAGCGGTCTCGCGATGACCGCGCTCGGTCACGAGATCGAAGTCGCGTCGCTCGATCCGGGCGACGCGCCGCACGTGCGGGAGTTTCCGCTGGCCGTCCACGCGCTCGGGCCCGGACGCGGCCTCTACGGCTACAGCCCGGATTACGAGCCCTGGCTGCGCACCCATGCCCCGGGCTTCGACGCGACGATCGTGCACGGACTGTGGCAGTACCACGGCTTCGGCGCGCGGCGCGCGCTGCGCGCGGCCGGCGTGCCGTACTACGTGTACACGCACGGGATGCTCGATCCGTGGTTTCGCCGCAGCTACCCGCTCAAGCATCTGAAGAAATGGGCGTACTGGCCGTGGGCCGAATACCGCGTGCTGCGCGACGCGGCCGCGGTGATCTTCACGACCGAGGAGGAGCGCCGCCTCGCGCGCGAATCGTTCTGGCTGTACCGCGCGAACGAGCGGGTCGTGCCGTTCGGCGCAAGCCCGCCGCCCGCCGATCGCGACGCGCTTTGCGCCGCGTTCCTGCAGGCGTCGCCGGATCTGCGGGACAAGGAGATCGTGCTGTTCCTCGGACGGCTGCATCCGAAGAAGGGCTGCGACCTGCTGATTCATGCGTTCGCGACGCACGCGCGCGAGCGGCCCAACGCGCATCTGGTGATCGCCGGTCCCGATCCGTCTCACTGGCAGCCCGAGCTGCACGCGATCGCGCAATCGCACGGCATCGCGCAGCGGATCAGCTGGCCGGGGATGCTGCAAGGCGATCTGAAGTGGGGCGCGTTCTACGCAAGCGACGTGTTCGTGCTGCCGTCGCATCAGGAGAATTTCGGCGTCGCGGTGGCCGAGGCGCTCGCGTGCGGGGTGCCGGTGCTCGTGTCGGACAAGGTCAACGTGTGGCCCGAGATCAAGGCGGACGGCGCGGGCTTCGTCGCGCCGGACACGATCGCCGGCACGCACGACATGCTGTCGTCGTGGCGCGCGCTCGACGACGCCGCGCGCGCCGCGATGCGCGCGCAGGCGCGGCGCACGTTCGAAGCGCGCTTCGCGATGGACGGGATGGTGAACGCGCTGCTCGCGCTGCTGCACGAGCACGCGTCGAAAGCGCCGCCGCCGCGCGCGCGCGAGGAACCGGCGATCCCTGTCGTGTCGACGAGGAACTGAGCGGCCCGGAGCGCCTGCGGGCGCCCCGGTCGTGCGCGTCGCGCCGCTACGGCTTCGCGGTGGGCGCGTCGCCGAACCGCCAGCGGATGAAGCGGCACGGATTGCCGCCATACACGCCTTCGGCGTCGAGCGACCGGTGCACGACGGACAGCGGCGTCACCACGGCCGAGCGCCCGATCGTCACGCCCATCTGCACGACACAACCGGACGAGATCCACGCGCCGTCCTCGATCACGATCGGCGCGACGTGCAGGTCCATGTTCGTGCGCATGTCGTGCGAACCCGCGCTGACGAACGTGCGCTGGGAAATGCAGACGTTCGAGCCGATGCGAATCGGCGCCTGGTTGTAGAGCCACACGCCGACGCCGATCCAGCACTGGTCGCCGAGTTCGAGATTCCACGGAAATTCCACGCGCATCGGATGCACGAGCCGGCAGCCGCGTCCGACCTTCGCGCCGAAGAGGCGCAGCAGCGCGGCGCGCAGTGCGGAGAACGGCAGCAGACGGTTGCCGAGCACGCACGCATCGACGACGTACCACGCGGCCCGCACGAATCTGCCGCGACCCGCCACGTAGTTGCCCTTGCCGGCGCGCGCGAGATCGATCACCCGGCCGCCGCGAGACGGCGTAACGGTTGACGGCCCCGGCGCGACGCCGCGCGTCGAACCGGATGCCGAAGACCCCGTCGTTGCCGGTTCCGCATCGCGCAGGCCATCCGTCGCCGGCGCGGCCTGCACCCCGTCTACGCCTTCGAATGCTTGCGCCATGAACGCTCCTTGCCGCCGGCGTGGGTCGAGGTTCGCTTACTTTCGTTTGCCCCGCTGCACGCGGTCATTATCCGGCGCGGGCTGCGCGCCCTCGCGCGCATGGCCGACACGGGAAGTGTTTTGGCGGCGTCGCGCGAAGGCGGATGGGCACCATGCATTCATGACGCCGCGTTGCGACGCGGCCCGTACGGAGGCAGCCATGTCCGCATTCGTTCGTCCATCCGCGCCGGTCGACGGCAACCGCGCCCGCGCTGGGCTCGCGGCGGCGCTGATCGCCGTGTGCGTCGTGGGCGCGGCGTCGCCGTCGCGCGCGCGCGCGCAGCAGCAAAGCGATTCGAACGCGTCGTCCGCATCGGCGAACGGACCCGGCACGAGCAACCAGAAGACCGAGGACGACGGCAACCTGCCGCTCGCCACGCGCCAGACGCGCGCCGACCAGCGGCGTCTGCTCGGCGGGCCGCGCTCGACGTTCGATCCGTACGGGGACGCCGCCCCGACACCCGCGAACGCCGAAGCGGCGCTGACGGACGAACAGCGGATGACGATCGTGAGCCCGTCGACGTTCTACTCGTCGGCGAGTCCGGCGCTGAACGCCGGGGACGGCGCAAGCGCCGGGAGCGCGGCCGGCGGCGGCGGCGGCGGCGCGATGAAACATCGCTTCGGCCGCGCCGCGCAAGCGGACAGCCAGCAGGCGCCGGGCGCGGCGAAGAAGTACGACTACCAGTCCGGCGGGCCGGCTGTGGCCGTCTATCGGAATCCTTACGACACGCAGGGTCCGGCGGGCGGGCAAGCGTACCGGTCGCCGTGGTGACGGCGCGAACGGCCGGCGTTCGCTGACGGTTCACGCGACCGCACGTCCGTCTGCGCGAAGGTCTGCCCCTCGCGCGCCCTTCACGCCCAATTGGGTTACCGCACGTCCGTCTGCTCGACCTCCGGCAATTCCGGTCCCGCTTCGGGCGCCGCGTGAGTCCCCGCCTGAATCCCCGCTTCGTCGCGCGTCCGCGGCGCGGCCGCGTCGGCGTCCGCCGTCGCCGGTGCCGCGTGCGAGTCCGCGTCGACGCCGCGCGCGAGCCTCGCGAGACGCGCTTCCATCACGCTGAACGTCGAAGCCGGCGACAGCGTCCGCAGCGCATATTGCCGCGCCGCGTCGCCGAGCGCCGCGCGGCGCGCCGGGTCCGCGGCCAGCTCGACGATCGCCGCCGCGAGCGCGTCGCCGTCCTCGGGCGGCACGACGACGCCGTACTTCGACGCGACGTCGAACAGGCTCGTCCCCGGCCGCGCCATCGCGACGATCGCGCGCCCGCTCGCGAGCATCCCGGTCAGCTTCGACGGCATCACGAGATCGGCCGCGTCGTTGCGTTGCGGCAGCACGTGAATGTCCGCGACGTTCAGCAGCTCGTTCAACGACGTCGCCGGCTGCAACGGCAGCAAGTGGCAATTGCGCAGCGACGCGCAGCGTGCGACGAGTTCGCGCTTCGCGGCGCCGTCGCCGCAGAACACGAAGCTGATGTCGTCGCGCGACGCGAGTGCGGCCGCGACGTCGGCGAGGCTGTCGATGCCCTGCTTCGCGCCCATGTTGCCCGAGTACAGCACGACGACGTTGCGGGCCGGAATCCCGAACTGCCGCCGGTACGCACTCGCCGACGCGAGCGGAAAGATCGCGTCCGTATCGACCCAGTTCGGCACGCAGACGGCCCGCTGCGGATCCACGCCCTTGTCGGTCACGCGCTCGACCATGCGCGCGGAGATCGACGACACGACGTGAAAGCGCCGCAGCAGCACGCGCTCGACCGCGTGCGCGACGCGCGCCGCGAAGCCGCCCTGCAGCAGCCCCAGATCGAACGCCGCATCGACCTCGAAATCCTGAATGTGCAGCCAGGTCTTCGCGCGAGCCGTCCATGCGAACGCGAGCGCGCCCGGCGCGCACGCGAGCGTCGGCGCGATGACCATCACGACGTCGGGGCGCCACGCGGTCTGACGCGCGACGAGCGGCAGCGACGCGAGCGCGAAGCTCGCGAGATGCACGAGCCGCGCGAGTCCGCCCGGCCGCGACGGCACCCACAACGGCGCGCGCCACACGCGGATGCCGCGCCACGTCTCGTGCCGATAGCGCCACGCGCGGTAGCCGTCCTGCACGCGCCAGTGCGGATAGTACGGCGGCGCGCAGACGACCCGGACGTCGTGGCCGCGCGCCGCGAGCAGTTCCGTCATCTCCGCCGTGTACTTGCCGACGCCCGACAGTTCAGGGGCGAAGTTCAAACCGTAGACCAGGATCTTCATCGGACGGGATTCCCTGTTCCGTTGGTATCGTCGTTGTCGTCTTTGTCTTCGTGGTCGTTGTCGTCGTCGCAGGGCCGGCGCGTCGCGGCCCCTCCGCTGCCCGGCGTCGCGCTTCAATCGCCGAGCATCAGCGCACAGCCGCGCGCGATGTTCGCGGCGGCCGACGGCGGATCGAACCGGCAGATCACATCCATGCAGCGCGTCGCGGTGCGCTGCGCGTCGGCGAACGCCTCCATCGCCTTGCGCATCGTCCGTTGCAGCGCGGCCGCGTCGCCGGACGGGAACGTGTAGCCGCTCACGCCCTCGATGATCAGTTCCGGCACGCAGCCGCAACTCTCGCTGACGACGGCCGGACACCCATGCGACAGCGCCTCGTTCACGACGAGGCCCCACGGCTCGCTGCGGCTCGGCAGCACGAGACAGGTCGCGCCGTAGTACTCGCGCGACAGCGGATCGTCCTGCAGGCTGCCGAGAAACGTGACCGCCTCGCCGATGCGAAGCGCGTCGACCCGCGCATCCAGCACCGCGCGCTGCGGCCCGGTGCCGACGAGGCGCAGCCGCGCGTCGGGCATCCGCTCGTAGAGGCGCGCGAACGCGTCGAGCAGCGTCAGGATGCCTTTCTCTTCGGAGAGCCGCCCGACGAACAGGAACACCGGCGAGCCGCCCGCGCGGTGACGCGTGCGCTCGACGAGCGCACGCTCCGGCGAAAACGAGCCGGGCAGCGCGGCCGCCTGGCACGGCACGAAAATGCGCTCGCTTTTCGCGCCGAGCGACATCAGGTAATCGCGGCTGCGTTCGCCGAAGCCGAAATAGCCGTCGCACAGCGAGAAAAACACGCGCTTCGCAATCGACCGGTAGAGCCGGTACGGCCTGTCGCGCGCGGTCGAATCGCAGAACACCGCGCGCCGCTTGCCCGTGACCACGCACGCGGCGAGCATCGCCCAGTACTCGGGCCGGTGATAGCCCGGCAGCACGATCAGGTCGGCCTTCGCGGTCAGCACTTCCCACGTGAGACGGCCGATCATCCGCAGCGCCGGCACGTCCTCGTAGCAGCCGTCGAACAGCTTGCGCATCGGATAGCGGTGAAACGAATAGTCGACCTCCGAGAAGCCGACGCGATCGTATTCGGTGTCCGCGATCTGCACCATCGAATAGCGGATGGCCCCCGACGCAGAAATGTCGTGCAGCGCGGTAAATACGGCTCCCTTGTGCCGCGACCAGACCACGTTGTGAAAGATCTTCACCGATGCAGTCATCGGACTGCTCCTCGATAGTCAGGCGCGGACCGCGCCCCCGCTGGCCGCGGCGGACGAACCGTCACCGGCCGGCTGCACGCCTTCTCTTCCGAAAAATGGCGGGCGCCGCGCATCCCGGTCCGATGGCACGCCCGCCGCCACTAACGCTCGTTGGTCCACGCCCGAACCTCGTTCGCACGCTCATCGCGCTGCTCACGCGCGCGCGCCCGCGACGAACGCGCCCGGCAGCGGCGCGACGTGCAGCGACGGTCTTGCCGGCTGCGGCCGCTGCGTCGCGGCGAGGAAGTCGCGATACGTGCGCTGCAGCCCGTCCGCGAGCCCGACCTGCGCGTGCCAGCCGAGTCCGCCGAGCCGCGACACGTCGAGCAGCTTGCGCGGCGTACCGTCGGGCTTCGTCGCGTCGAACACCAGCTCGCCGTCGAAGCCGACCACCTCGCAGATGCGCTCGGCCAGTTCGCGGATCGTGATGTCCTCGCCGACGCCGACGTTGTACAACCCCTCGCCGATGTCGTGTTCGAGCACGAAGATCGTCGCGTCCGCGAGGTCGTCGACGTACATGAACTCGCGACGCGGCGCGCCCGATCCCCACACCGTCAACGTGCGCGCGCCCGACACGCGCGCCTCGTGCGCCTTGCGGATCAGCGCGGGCAGCACGTGGCTGCTGTTCAGGTCGTAGTTGTCGTTCGGACCGTACATGTTGGTCGGCATCAGCGACACGAAGTGCGTGCCGTACTGCCGGTTGTACGCTTCGCACAGCTTGAGCCCCGCGATCTTCGCGATCGCGTATGCCTCGTTCGTCGTTTCGAGCGGCGACGTGAGCAGATACGACTCGCTGATCGGCTGCGGGCACTCGCGCGGATAGATGCAGGACGAACCGAAGAACACCAGCCGCTCGATGCCCGCGCGATACGCGGCGCCGATCACGTTGGTTTCGATCGCGAGGTTCTCGTACGCGAACTGCGCGGGCTGCGTCGAGTTCACGAGGATGCCGCCGACGCGCGCGGCCGCGAGCAGCACCGCGTCGATGTGCTCGCTCTCGAAGAACGCATCGACCGCGGCCTGATCGGTCAGATCGAGTTCCGCGTGCGTGCGCGTGACGAGATTCCAGTAGCCGTGCGCCTCCAGAGCGCGCATCAGCGCCGAGCCGACCATGCCGCGATGGCCTGCGATATAGATTCGTGCATTCGTGTCCATGACCGTTACTCGTGATGTTCAAGCGCCTTGAATCCAGCCAGCGTGACGAGCGCGTCGCGCCGGGCGATCTGGAAGTCCGCGCGCACCATTTCCTTCACCAGCGAATGGAACGTCGTGACCGGCTTCCAGCCGAGTTTTTCCTGTGCCTTCGTCGGGTCGCCGAGCAGCGTCTCGACTTCCGTCGGGCGAAAATAGCGCGGGTCCACGCGGACGATCACGTCGCCCGGCTCGACGCGCTGCGCCTCGCGTCCGTCGCCGCCGTCCACCGCCTCGACGACGCCCACCTCGTCCACGCCGCTGCCCTCGAAGCGCATCGTGATGCCGAGTTCCGCCGCCGCCGCGCGCACGAAATCGCGCACGCTGTACTGCACGCCGGTCGCGATCACGTAGTCCTCCGGCTCTTCCTGCTGCAACATGCGCCACTGCATGTCGACGTAGTCGCGCGCGTGACCCCAGTCGCGCAGCGCGGACAGATTGCCGAGATACAGCACCTTCTGCAGGCCGACCGCGATCCGCGCCAGCGCGCGCGTGATCTTGCGCGTGACGAAGGTCTGCCCGCGCACCGGCGACTCGTGATTGAACAGAATGCCGTTGCACGCGTAGATGCCGTACGCCTCGCGATAATTCACCGTGGTCCAGTACGCGAAGAGCTTGGCGACCGCATACGGACTTCGCGGATAGAACGGCGTGGTCTCGCGCTGCGGCACCTCCTGCACGAGCCCGTACAGCTCGGACGTGGACGCCTGATAAAAGCGCGTCTTCTGCGCGAAGCCGAGAATGCGGATCGCCTCCAGGATGCGCAGCGTGCCGAGACCGTCGGCGTTCGCCGTGTACTCCGGCTCCTCGAACGACACCGCGACGTGGCTCTGCGCGGCGAGGTTGTAGATCTCGTCGGGCGCGACGCGCTGGATCACGCGCATCAGCCCCGTCGAATCGGTCAGCTCGCCGTGGTGCAACTCGATGCCGGGTTCCGGATCGTGTGCGTCGCGGTACAGGTGGTCGATCCGGTCGGTGTTGAAGAGCGACGCGCGACGCTTGATGCCGTGCACCTCGTAGCCCTTCTGCAACAGCAGCTCTGCCAGATACGAACCGTCCTGACCAGTGATGCCGGTAATCAAGGCAACCTTACGAGCCATCGTTCTCTCCTCGCCAGTGCGAAATGACTGCAACGTCATCCAGGATGCTGCGTGCCGCAACCGCTAACCCGCGATGCTCTTGTATCCGTAGTAGCCGCCGCGATAGCCGGCGCCCGCGAACTTGCCGGTCTTCGGCACGTCGGTGAGCAGCACGCCGCGCAGGTTCACGCCGCCGTTGCGCAGCCGCTTCGCGCATTCCTCGAGTTCCGACACCGGATGCCGCCCGTGACGGATCGCGAGCAGCGTCGTGCCCGCGTACCGGCCGATCACCGTCGAATCGGTCACTGCGAGCACCGGCGGCGTGTCGATGATCACGAGGTCGTATTTCGCCTTCAGTTCCTGCATCAGTTCGTCGAAGCGCGAGCTCATCAACAGCTCGGACGGGTGCAGATGCAGCGAGCCTTTCGGCAGCACGTCGAGGCCCGGCAGCACCTCGCGCTGGATCGCCGTCTGCAGATCCGCGCCGAGCAGCACGTCCGACAGCCCCGGCTGATGCGCAATGCCGAAATGCGAATGCACGTCGCCGCGTCGCATGTCGCCGTCGACGACCAGCACGCGCTTGTTCACCGACGCGACGAGCGCCGCGAGATTCACGGACAGGAACGACTTGCCGGCGTCCGGCTGCGAGCCGGTCAGCATCACGATGTTGTTGTGCGCTTCGTCGAGCGACGTTTGCAGCGACGTGCGCAGGCTTCGCACGCCCTCGACCGCGATGTCCTGCGGCGCCGCCTCGGCGAGCACGTGCAGGCCGCGGCGGCGCTGCGTCACCTGGTGCTGCAGGCGCAATTGCTGCGGGCTGCGCGGCACGACCGCGAACACCGGCACGCCGAGCGCCGCTTCGAGTTCGTCGGACCGCTCGACGCCGCCGTACAGCGCCTTGCGCGCAAATGCGACCATCACGCCGAGCATCAGCCCGGCGATCACGCTGCCGCCGATCACGAGCACGCGTTTGGGCCGCACCGGATCGTCGGGCGGCTCGGCGAAATCGACGATCCGCACGTCGCCGACCTGTCCCGCCCGCGCGACGCGCAATTGCTGCTCGCTGTTCAGCAGGTTCGTGTACAGCTCCGTGTTCACGTGCACGTCGCGCAACAGGCGCACCGCGGTCTGCTCCGTGTCGGGCAGTCCGGCGACGTTGCGCGTGAGCGTCGACTGCTGGCCTTGCAGCGTCGCGATCTGCGCGTCGAGCGCGGCGACCGCCGGGTGCTTCGCCGTGAAGCGCTGCCCCATTTCCTCGCGCTGCTGCTGAAGCTCGATGAGACGCGTCTTGTTGTCGACCACCTGTTGCAGCAGCAGCCGGCTTTCCTCGCTCAAGTCCACCGTGCCGTGCTGATTGCGGAACTTGTTGTAGCGCTGCTCGGACTCGTCGAGTTGCGCGCGCAGCTGCGGCAGTTGCTGATCGACGAACGCGAGCATGTGCTCGGCCTCGGCGGAACGGCTCTCGACGTCCTGGCGGATGAACTCGCGCGCCATGTTGTTCAGGATGTCCGCGGTCAGCTTGCTGTCCTTGCCGTCCAGCGTCGCGCGGATCACGCCCGACTGCAGCGCGACTTCCTGAATATCCAGGGTCTTTTGCAGCCGGTCCACGGTGGAGAACGTCGACGCGCGCGTGAGCAGGAACGGCGTGCCGGGCGGCCCTTCGAGATGATCGACGCGCAGCGCGATCGGCCCGTCCGGCGTGTTCGCGTGGATTTCCTCGCCCACGCGCCCTTCGAGCAGCGCCACGCCGTCGGGATCGCGCAGCACGAACGTGCCGCCCTCGCCCGCGATCAGCCTGAAGTCGTCGTCGTACATCGCGGACGGCGTATCGAAGCGCGACACGGTGATGTCGCCGCGGCCCCACGCGAAGCCCGAGCGCAGCGATGCCGGCAGCCGCGTGGCGATCCCCGCCAGCAGCCCGCCGACGAACGGAAGCTCGCGCGGCCGCGCGGCAATGTCGAGATGCAGCGCGCGCACCGTGTCCTCGGTCACGAGGCGCGACCTCAGCATCTCGATCTCGGCGGACGCGGTCGTCTTCTCGTCGAACATGCCGGTGAGCGGCGTCAGATCGTCCTTCTTCGGGCTCTCGCCCTTGTCGATCACATGGAACAGCACGTCCGCGCGATAGGTCGGCCGTGCGAGGAACGCGTACGTGGTGCCGAGCAGCGTCACCGCGCAGGTCACCAGCAGGATCACGCGCCAGCTGGCGGCCATGGTCTGCAGGTAGTCGCCCAGATATCGCTCTTCGCTGCTGAGCACCGTGAAGTTGGTGTCGAAGTTGGTCGCCATCGTCGTCACTCGTCGCCATCAGATGAAGATCCGGCGGACGCGCATCGCGCGAGCGCCGCCTGCCTTTGCGCCGTCCGCTACTTCGCGAGCAGCGCGCTCGTCACGCCGGCGTTGATCGCCGGCAGCAACAGGGTCAGCACGCGGTTAAAGCGCACGAGACCGTTGTTGTCGACATAGACCACGTCGTTCGGCTGCAGCTGGAACTGGTTCGCAAGCAGCATCGACACCGGCGAGGTCGCGTCGAGGTGGTAGATCTGCGGCTTGTCGCTCCTCGCATCGCGGATCACGAAGAGCTGCGCCGCATCGGCCGTGTTCAGGTTCAGGCTGCCCGCCTGCATGATCGCCTGCGACAGCGTGAGCCGGCCGTCCTTCATCGGCAGCATCGCGGCCGGGCGGTTCACCTCGCCCATCAGGAAGATGCCGTTGTCGTCGCGCGACTGGATGCGCAACATGTCGCCGTTCTGCAGATAGATGTTCGACGGGTTGCGGCCGTGCGCGATCAGGTCCGCGACGTTGACCGGATACGTGACGCCGCCGCGCACGAGAAACACGCGGCTCTGGTCTGCGTTCGGCGTGAAGCCGCCCGCGCGGTTCACCGCCTCGGTGAGCGACATCGGAATGTCGTTGATCGACTGCGCGCCCGGCGTGTGCACCTCGCCGTCGATGTACACCTGCGCGGAGCGGAACGACGCGACGCGCACCGTGACCTCCGGCTTCAGGAACACTTCGCTCAGCTTCTTGTGCAGTTCGCGCTGCACCTGCGCGCTGTCCTTGCCCGCGACGTGCAGCGTGCCCGCATACGGGAACTGCATGTTCCCGGAGTCGTCGACGAGGAAGCCCGGCACCGCGTCGGCGGGCCGCTGCGTCGTGTTCGACTGCTGGCCGACCGCCGCCGCGAGTTCCGGGTGGTCCCACACGGTGATCTGCAGCACGTCGCCGGGACCGATCTTGTACGCGGTCGGCTTGCCGAACAGGCCGAGCGCCTGCGCGCTCGCTTCCGACTGCGACTGCTGCGCGCTGTTCATCTTGCGCAGCAAATCGAGGTTGATGTCGGTGATCGGAATCTGCACCTGCTGCTGCGGTTCGGTGCTGAACTTGCCGCCGGTCTCCGGCAGCGTCGCCGGCGTCAGCATGCGCTGGCCGGGCGCGAGGCCGCACCCGGGCAAAACAACGGCCGCAGCAAATACGGCAAACGCCCACGTTCGTGGCCACAGGCGAAGGGTTGACGGGTGACAGTTCATGATCGCTCCTCTCATACCTGTCTTTGTCTATATGAATGAAGTCCTTCGCGCTTCAGTACGCGTTCGGACTGACAAGGCCGCGAAAAACCGTCGCCGCGATGATCCGCATGTCGAGCCAGAACGACCAGTGCCCGAGGTAATACAGATCGTGTGCGACGCGCAGCTCCATTTTTTCCAGCCGGTCGGTTTCTCCTCTGAAGCCGTTGATCTGCGCCCAGCCGGTGATGCCCGGTTTGATGCGATAGCGATGGATGTAGCCGGCGACGACGCTCTGATAGAGATCGTCGTGTTCGAGCGCGTGCGGACGCGGACCGACCACCGACATGTCGCCGCGCAGCACGTTGAAGAACTGCGGCAGCTCGTCGAGGCTCGTGCGGCGCAGGAATGCGCCGACGCGCGTCACGCGCGGATCGTCGCGCGTCGCCTGGCTCACGTGGCCGCCGGTCTCGGTGTGCACGCGCATCGAGCGGAACTTGTAGATCGTGAACACGCGCCCGTCCGCGCCCTTGCGCTTTTGCCGGAACAGCACGGGCCCGCGCGACGACAGCTTCACCGCGAGCGCGATCGCGATCAGCAGCGGCGCGAGCATCACGATCACGAGCGCGGCGAACACGCGATCGAACAGTTCCTTCTTGAAGAGCGCGCTCGACGACAGCGGCGACGCGACCAGGTTGATCGCCGGCACGCCGAGCAGCTCGATCACGCTGCTGGTGTTGAAGAGCCCGAGGCTGCGCACGTCCGGAATGAAGCGGATGTTCACGAGATCGTTGCGAAACTCGGTGACGAGCAGCTCGACGAGCCGCTCGTCCGCGAGCGACATCGCGAGCCACAGCTCGTGAACGTCGTGCGCGCGGATGTAGTCGGCGAACGCTTCCATCGTGTCGCATACGGTCACGCCGGGCGCGGCCGGCTGCGCGATCGACGACGTGCCCGGCACCGTGTTGAAGAGCGCGGTCGCGCGAAACCCGGTGCCGGGCTCGGCCTCGATGCGCCGCACGATCTGCGCGCAGTGCATCGCGGAGCCGGCGATCGCCACCTGATGCAGATTGAGCCCCGCGCGACGCGCGTGCGCGAGCACCGCGTGCGTGACGAGACGCCACGAGATCAGCAGCGTGGCGGCAATCGCGCTCCAGTACGCGAACCACAGGCGCGACACGATGTCGATGTGCGTGAGCGTGTACATCGAGATCAGCGCGCAGCCCTGCACGACGAGCCAGGCGAGCGCGACCTGGCCGGCGAGCTTGCGCTTCGAGCGTCCGCGCCACGACTCGTAGATGTCGAATGCCGGGAACAGCGCGAGCGCGAACGCCGCCGAGAACAGCACGAACGCCGCGTAGAAACCGCGTTGCGACACGGCGTCGAAACGGATCTGCGACGCGACCGCCGCGCCGGCGATCACCGCCGCGACGTCCAGCAACCTCGCCATCAGTCCTTGTAGCTCGCGCATGCCGCTCACCTTGACGCCCGTTGACTGCCCCTTCCTTGACTGCTCCTTTTTGCTGCGCCTTTACCGCTGGTTCATTGGTTGTGTTCCGTCCTGTGTGCCGTGGTTCAGGTGCAACGTCCGTACGTATCGTCGAAACGCACGATGTCGTCCTCGCCGAGATACGAACCCGACTGCACCTCGATGATTTCGAGCGGCACCTTGCCCGGGTTTTCGAGCCGGTGACGCGTGCCGAGCGGGATGTACGCCGATTCGTTCTCGCTTAGCAGGAACGACTCTTCGCCGCGCGTGACGAGCGCGGTGCCGCGCACGACGACCCAATGTTCGGCGCGATGGTGATGCAGTTGCAGCGACAGCCGCGCGCCCGGCGCGACCACGATGCGCTTCACCTGAAAGCGCTCGCCGCGATCGATCGAGTCGTAATAGCCCCACGGGCGGCGCACCTTGCGATGCTCGTCCGCTTCCGGCGCGTGGTCGGCCTTGATCCGCGCGACGAGCCCCTTCACGTCCTGCACGCGCGAGCGGTCCGCGACGAGCACCGCATCGGCCGTCTCGACGACGATCAGGTTCGACGTGCCGACGCACGCCACGAGCCGCCCTTCCGAGTGCGCGTAGTTCGCGACCGCGCCCTCGAACACCACGCGGCCGCGCGCGACGTTGCCGCTCTCGTCCTTGTCCATCGCCGCCCACACCGCGTCCCACGAGCCGAGATCCGTCCAGCCCGCGTCGAGCGGCACGACGACGCCCTGCGCGAGCGGCGTGCTCGCCGCTTCCGCCTCTTTCGCCGCACCTGCGCCATTGCTCGCACCATTGCTCGCGACGCCGGTCGCGAGCCGCTCCATCACCGCGTAGTCGATCGAATCCGCCGGCGAGCGGCCGAATGCCTGCGGGCACGGACGAAACACCGCGCCGTCCGTGCGGCCGTCCGTGACCGCGACCGTGCAGGCTTCATGCATCTGCGGATGCAGCGACTTGAGCGCGTCGAGCCACACGCTCGCCCGCATCACGAAGATCCCGCTGTTCCACCAGTACCCGCCGTGCGCGACGTACTGCGCCGCGAGTTCCGGCGCGGGCTTCTCGACGAAGCCGTCGAGCCGGTGCGCGCCGTCGTCGAGCGCCGCGCCGACGCGGATATAGCCGAAACCGGTATCCGGCGAGCGCGGCGGCACGCCGAGCGTGACGATCGCGCCGCGCTCGGCGTGCCGCGCGGCCGTGTCGAGCGCGCGATGCAGCGCGGGCACGTCGGCGATCGCATGGTCCGACGGCATCACGACGAGAATCGCGTCGTCGCCGTCCGCGCACGCGAGCGCCGCGCCGAGCGTGAGCGCCGGCGCGGTTTCGCGGCGCGCCGGCTCGACCACGATCCGCGCGCCGATGCTGAGTTCGCGCAGTTGCTCGGCAATCGCGAAGCGATGTTCTTCCCCGCAGACGACGATCGGATCGGCCGCCACCTGCCAGCAATCGGGAAAGCCGTTCATCCGGTGCAGCGTCGCCTGCAAGAGCGAGTCCGGACCGACGATGCCGATCAATTGCTTCGGATAGTGCTCGCGCGACATCGGCCACAGCCGCGTGCCCGACCCGCCCGCGAGCACGATCGGCACGACGCGCGCGCACGGCGGCACCGCGCGCGGCTCGCCGAGTCCGTCGGCGACGGCCGAAAGCCCGTCACGCGCATCATCGGCCTCGTCGTCGCGCTTCGCCTGATTTCCAGTCATGTTGCACTCCTGATCATATGACGAGTCGCCGCCCGGGCGGATTCGTCCGGGTCGAAAGTCGCAAGGGTCGGGTAGCCGGCTCAGGCGCCGGCTTCGCGGCGGCTTTGCTGCCGGTATTCGGTCGGCGAGATCATCATGCGCTTGCGGAAAATCTTGGCGAGCCGGTCGCCATTGCCCATGCCGGTTCGGCGCGCGATCTTGTCGACCGGCAGTTCCGAATCCGTCAACAGGCTGCACGTGATCGCAAGCCGCGCGTGCAACAGGTAATCGGACGGCGTAATGCCCATTTCCAGCTTGAAACGGCGCAGGAAATTACGCTCGCTCATCGCGGCCACCTGCGCCGCGTCGGAGATCGAAATCGAACGCTGGCAGTTCTCCTGCAGCCAGCGCGCGGCGCTGCGCACCTTGTCCGCGGGATCGCTGCCGAGCGCGTCGCCGAAGAGCGGCATCAGATTGCCGCCGGAATCCGGCATCAAACGTTCGGCGACATTGCGTGCGATCTCGACGCCGAGATCGCGCTTGACGAGCGCGAGCGCGCTCTTCATCGAATCGAGGCGGTCGTCCTGGTCGCCCGGCGTTTCATCGGGACGGATGCTCTGCATCGTGTACGAGCCGAAGTCGCGCGTCGCCCGTTGCTCGCACAGGTTCGCGGCTTCGAGCAGCGAGCGCCCCTCGGCGATCGGCCTGACGGTGCGGGTGTTCGCATGCACGCGCCGCAGCCACGCGATCAGCCGCCCATCGCCGGCGGCCGCCGCGGCGCCCTTGCCGCCCGCGACGAACAGCGCGTCGAAGCCGGTGTGGTGGCGCGCATTGAGTCCGTCGGTCCAGACGCGGACCGACGACGAGCAGGTTACGTTGCCGCCTTCGGCGGAAAGAATGCAGACGTCATAGGGTTCGCTGCGGGTTGCGGCGGCAGCGAGTTCGTTGGCGACATGAAAGACCTCAGCGACGATTCCGGCACCCAGCAACGAACAGCCGTCGTACAGCAGAATCGCGATGTGCCTGACCTCCGGACTGATTCCACCTCTGACGATATGCGAGCCACTGGTGACCGGCAAATCGAGCGTTGCGTATGCCATGCTTTTTCCCCTAAGTACATTCCCCGTCCAAAGTGAAAAGGCCTGGTATTGGCATTCCGTGTGCAGTGCATCATAGTCAGACACAAATCGGCGCTGCGATCACTGACCGAAACTGGCGAGACATTGGCGTATTTAGTCCGGTCGCGTTCTCTTTGTATGACGAAGCGGCGTGGCAATCGGAATATAAGCAATGCACAAACGTCTCGCGGCGCACGTGCATGCGCATTTGCAGCCGTTGGAGCGACACGGCGCGCGGGCGCGAAGCCCGCCCGGCCTTGCCGGGTGAGGAATGTCCGCAAAACACGCAATGTGGGCGGACCAACGAAACCCAACGGCTTTTTACCACGGTTGCAGCGCACAAAACCGGATAAAAAATTAATTATCTCTTGCGGATTATCTTCATATGAAAGAGCCGGGTGCTTTTAATTCGACAATTGAACACGGCTTATTTCCTTATTCTCCTGAATTAGCGAATGTTTCTGCCGTTCGCCGGACTGGTTGCGATAAAAGACTAGAGGCTGTCGCAGCAACACGGTGCGCCGCACTTAGGCTTTGCCTGACCCACGCCGAACCGGAGAGCCTTATGGAGCACGCGCTGCATTTCGCGTCCGCGAGCCGCGCCACGATGGTCGCCGCGCTGCTGTTCGCGGTCTCGGCGGCATGCCGCGCAGAGGCGTCGATGACCTGCCGTCCGTCGGCCGGCAACCCGTCGGCCGTGACCGCCGCGCCGGGCAACGACCCGATCGCCGCCGACACGCCGGGCAGCGACGGCACGCGCCTTTTCAAGCCGCGTCAGCCGGTGCGCATCGACGTCGTCACGCGCGCGTCGGGCGACGACACCGTGCAATGGCGGATCGACGATACGTGGGGCCGCGAGCAGGCGAGCGGCACGTTCCCGGTGGCGGGCGGCCCGCGCGCGACGTCGCTCGACTGCACGACATCGCGCGCCGGCTATTTCGCGTTTTCCGCCACGCTTGCGTCGTCGCCTGCGGCCACGCTGCCGGAACGGGGCACGCGGCCGCTCGGCATCACGACGTTCGGCGTGCTGCCGGACGTGTCGGCCGCGCTGCCGCCGCTCAGGTACGCGCAGCTGGACCGGCACCGGTTCGGCGGCCAGGGCACGGCCTATCTGCTGCCGGGGCAGCACTGCTGCGGCGGCGACGGCTATCGGCCGCTCTACACCGATCTCGGTCTCACGTGGATCAACGACAACCGCAACTGGTACGTCGAGGAACCCAAAGGACCGGGACAGTTCGACCCGTCGAAGGACCAGCTCGCGCCGTGGCTCAAGGGCGGCGACCTGCTGCGGCTGATCCTCGTCGACGGCCTGCCTGGCTGGGCCAGCACGACCGGCCAGCCGACGCACAGCTACCTGCCGAAGTCCGTCGCCTCGTTGCGCGACTACATGGCGCGAGTCGGCACCGAATCGAACCGCGTGCGCCAGACCGTGTTTCCGACGCAGATGCACAACTACTACCAGGTGACGTGGGAGCCCGACGAGCACGGCGGCCTGCCGTGGAAAGACACGGACGAAAATTTCGTCGAACTGTACAAGGCCGTGTGGCAAGGCCTGCACGCGACCGACCCGCAAGCGGTCGTGATGGGGCCGACGTACGGATCGGTCGGCAACAATGCGGAGTACCTGAAGCGCTACGCGGCGCTCGGAATCACGCGCTACCTCGACGGCGTCGCAATTCATGGCTACTACGACTTCGGCAATTCGCCCTCGCATCCGCCCGAGCGGCTCGGCAACACGACGTCGAGCAACGGCGTCACGTCGCTGCCGGTCGCGATGCGCCAGGTACGCCAGGCGATGGCGGAGCTGATGAAACCCGGCACGAAGCTCTTCGTGACCGAGGGCGGCATCAGCTACGACATCGGCACGAAGTACGGCCCGCATTATCCGGATGCGCAGGTGCTGTACGCGCACGCGGCGGTGCTCACGCGCATGCAGCTGATCCTGCTCGGCGAGGGCGCGGACGTCACGTTCGTGTTCTACGCGGTGGACATGCCGCAGGCGACCCCCGGCTACGGCATGTTCTTCGAACTCAGCCATCCACAGGGCGCGTTCGGATCGAGCGACGTGAGTCCGAAGCCGGCCGCGCTGGCGATCGCGACCCTTACGCGGCTCGTCGACGGCACCGTCACGCTCGGTCCGCTGCGCGGCACGCCGGGCGGCGTGTATGCGTACGGCTTCGCGCGTCCGGACGGCAAGGCCGTCACCGCGCTGTGGAGCCACGACAACGCGCACTGGAACACGACGACCGGTTTCGATGCGACGCACAGCGTCGACTGGCAGGTCCAGGTCGACGCACACGGACGCTCCGGCACCGTCACCGTGTTCGACATGATGGGCAACCCGTCGACGAGACCGTATCGCGACGGCATGCTCGCGCTGGGCGTCACCGAATCGCCGGTGTACGTGGTGTCGAACAACGTCGCGATCGTCAAGGCGAACGCGATCACGCCCGCCGGCTACGCGGCGCGTTAGCGGCTCGCCAGCGGCCAGGCACGATCGGCCGCGACGCGCTGCAATTGGCTTGTTGCAGCGAGGTTTCGGCGGCTGCCGACAGTGCGGTCGTTTTTCTCGCCGCCTAGACTGCGTGTCACGTGGTTCCGCCGCATGCGGCAAACGGGGGAAAACGGGGGGCGCCCGTCAGCGGGCTGCCGGGTTCGTCACGCACCGCGCAGGGACGTTCATGCTGTCGCCTACCGAATTTCTCGACGTAGTGCGGCTCGCCCCGCTTGTGTCGATCAATCTGATCGTCGTGGACGCGGCCGGACGCGTGCTGCTCGGCTATCGCCGCAACCGCCCGGCCCGCGGCACGTGGTTCGTGCCGGGCGGACGCATCCTGAAGGACGAGCGTCTCGACGACGCGTTCACGCGCGTGGTCGAAACGGAACTCGGGATTGCGGGCGTCGAGCGCTCGGCCGCGACTTTTCACGGCGTGTACGAGCATCTGTACGACGACAACTTCATCGCCGAGAACGGCGTCGGCACGCATTACGTGGTGCTCGTCTATTCGATGGAGCTCGACAGCAACGCGCCGGTCGGCCGCTACGACCAGCACAGCCAGTACGTCTGGTTCACGCCCGAGGAGCTGCTCACGCACCCCGACGTGCACGAAAACACGAAGATCTATTTTCGTTAGGCCTACGTGCTTTCATGCGGGCGTCGCGCGCTCATGCCGCCTTCGCGGTGCGCGGGGCGAGCGGCGTCACCAGCGCTTCGCGACCCGGCACCGCCGGACCGGGCGGGCCGCCGGCCACGCGCTCCCGCAGCCACGCGCCGAACTCGTCGCGCACCTCCGGATGACGCAGCGCGAACTCGACCATCGCCTGCAGATAGCCGAACTTGCTGCCGCAGTCGAAGCGCTGGCCGGCGAAGCGGTACGCGAGCACCTGTTCGTCGGCGAGCATCGACTGGATCGCGTCGCTCAGCTGCAGCTCGTCGCCGGGCGCCGGCGTGAGCCGCGCCAGATGCTCGAAGATCCGCGGCATCAGCACGTAGCGGCCGGCGACGCCGAGCGTCGAGTGCGCATCGGCCGGCGACGGCTTCTCGACGATGCGCGTGATCCGCACGACGTGGTCGTCCCAGCGGCGCCCCTCGACGACGCCATACGAGCGCGAGTCGCGCCGGTCGATCTGCTCGACCGCGACCATCGAGCAGTGATAGTGATCGAAGCGCTCGAGCATCTGCGCGAGGACGGGCGTTTGCGCGTCGAGCAGATCGTCGGCGAGCAGCACCGCGAACGGCTCGTCGCCGACGATCTTGCGCGCGCACAGCACCGCGTGGCCGAGTCCGAGCGGCGCGGGCTGGCGCACGAAGAAACACTCGACGTGCGCGGGCTTGATCCGCTGCACGCAGTCGAGCAGCTCGGCCTTGCCGCGCACCTTCAGTTCGCGCTCGATCTCGTAGGACTTGTCGAAATGATCCTCGATCGCGCGCTTGCCGCGCCCGGTCACGAAGATCAGCTCGGTGATGCCCGCCGCGACGGCCTCCTCGACCGCGTACTGGATCAGCGGCTTGTCGACGACCGGCAGCATCTCCTTCGGGCTCGCCTTCGTCGCCGGAAGAAACCGCGTGCCGAGTCCGGCGACAGGAAACACTGCTTTGCGCACCTTGATCATGTCGGGCTCCCGATGCCGTCGAAGTAGGGTGAGGAATGAGCCGCGCGGGCTCGAATGCAGCGACGGCCCAGCTTAACCAGCCCATATCGAGCCAATCTGCCAACATGTCGGTGTTTTCAGACGCTGTCGCAAGGCTGTCGGCCCCTGCGCTTATGATGACCTCGACGGGTGCGGATGCCCGTAGCGAGCCGGCTCGCGAGGGAGATCGACCATGCGCATCGACAGGGTGATCAGCAGGATCCCTATGTTTCAGCCGCGCGGAGCATCGTTCAGAGTTCAACACGTGGTGAGACGCATTGGCATCCTCGTCTTCGAGACTTTCCCGCTCAGCGATGTCAGTCTGCTGGCGGATGTGTTCCGTCTCGCGAACGAAGCCCAGACGATGCGCCCCGGCGCCGACTCGTCCGGCTACGCGCTGACGATGCTGTCCGAGTCCGGCGGCAGCATCGCGAGCAGCTGCTCGCTGCGCATCTGGACCGAGAGCCTGCACGCGCCGCTCGTGAACGGCTTCGACACGCTGTTCATCGCCGGGGGCCGAGGCGCCTTCGACGCGCAGCACAACGACCGGCTGATCACGCGGCTGCGCGCGATCTCGCCGAGGATCCGCGTGATCCGCGCGCTCGGCGAAGGCCGCGCGGTGCTCGCGCGCATCGACGTGTCGTTCCTGCGCGGCGGGTGGAGCGCGAAGGGATGGAGCACGACCGCGGCGGCGTTGCAGCTGCGTCGTTCGCTGTCGGCGCAGGAGGCAGGTTCGGCGATCGTCACGCCGTCCGAGGCGCTGGTCGCGGCGCTGAAGCTCGTGAAGCGCGATCACGGCGTCGCGCTCGCGCAGCGGATTTCCGAGCATTCGGCGCCGGGCGCGTGGGAGAGACTCGGGCTCGTGCTCGACGACGGCGAGTCGGAGACCGCGAACAGCAAGATCAACACGGCCGCTCACTGGCTGCGCGAGAACTATCACCAGCCGATTTCGGTGGCAGACGCGGCGCGCGTCGCGCAGATGAGCATGCGCAACTTCCTGCGCCACTTCAAGACACAGACGGGGCTCACGCCGTCTGAATATTTGCTGCGCACGCGGCTCGATGCGAGTTGCACGCTGCTTGCGCAAACGAATCTGCCGATCGACGAGATCGCGCAGCGTTGCGGCGTGCCGCGAGGGGACCGGCTGGCGCGTATTTTCAGGCGGCGGCTGTCGATTTCACCGTCCGATTACCGGGCTGTGAATCAACGGGGGGATGAAGAGAAGTAAGTGGGCGAGACCGTGGTGAGAAACGGGCGCGGCTCTTGAAACGCGCCATAAGAAGCGACGCGGCCCGGCTTTTTCAGTCGGGCCGCGTTTGTTCAGTCGAGCATGCCCGAGCCGAAGATCTCGGTGTGAATGCGGGCGGGATCCACACCGCGTGCGGCCAGTGCCGCCGTCTGCTCGCGCATGAACGCGATTGGACCGCACACGTAGTAGTCGGCGTCCGGCAGCACGACGTCGTTTGCCACGCGCGCAATGTCGAGCCGGCCTTCGAAGTCGTAATCGACACCGGCGCGATCGGCCGCGTCGACCTGCTCGTAGAACACCACGCGCTTCAGGTTCGGGTACTTCGACGCGTCGTCGCGCAGCCAGTCGCGGAACGCGTGGACGCGACCATGACGGCACGCGTGCGCGAACGTCACCTGGCGATCGCTGTTATCGGCGATCAGCGTGGACAACATCGACGCCATCGGCGTGATGCCGACGCCGCCGCTGATCAGCACGACCGGCGAGGTCTTCTTGCGATCGAGCGTGAACTCGCCCATCGGCGCGCTGACGTGAACGATCGTGCCTTCCTCGACGCCGTCGTGCATCAGGTTCGACACGACGCCGCCCGGCACTTCGCCGCGCCCCGACTCGCGCTTCACCGAGATGCGCAGCCAGCGGCCGTGCGGCGCATCCGACAAGCTGTACTGACGCGGCTGGTCGACGCCGAGCTCGTCGACGAAGCGCATGACGCTCACGTACTGGCCCGGCTCGAAGCCGCCCGCGGACGAGCCGTCTGCCGGCGCGAGATAGAACGACGTGATCTCGTCGCTCTCGACATGCTTGCGCACCACGCGAAACGGCCGGAAGCCGCTCCACGACGCGCGTTCGTACAGTTTCTCCTCGACGCCGATCATGATGCTGGCGAGCTGCTGGTAGGCCACGGCCCACGCGTCGAGCGTCGGCGGGTCGACGGCGTCGCCGAGCACGTCGACGACCGCGCCGAGCAGATGCCGGCCGACGATCGGATAGTGTTCCGGACGGATGTTCAGGCTCGCGTGCTTGTGCGCGATATGGGTGACGGCGCCCCCGAGCGCGCCGAGATTGTCGATGTTCGCCGCATACGCATAGACCGCGCGGGCGAGCGTTTCCGGCTGGCTGCCGCTTTGCTGGTGCGCCTGATTGAAGAGGTTCTTCAGTTCCGGATGCGCGTTGAACATCCGCTTGTAGAAGTGCTTCGTGATCGTCGCGCCGTGTTCGGCAAAAACCGGGGCCGTCGCCTTGACTCGGGCAATCTGGTCAGCTGTTAGGGCAGTCATTCGCGTTCTCTCCGCGTTAAAGATGCACGAATGATATATGTTTGACGCACCGGCTGCAGTGCGGACATTTTGTCGCACTCGTCCGGCGTCAAGCCGGCGCGCCGCCGCGGTCGTGCCGCCATAGCACGTCGCCGCAGCCGTCCGCGCGGTTCAGCACGCGCGCGAGCACGAACAGCAGGTCGGACAGCCGGTTCACATAGCGCCGCGGCGTGCTCGCGACGGCGGCGTCGCCGCTGGTCGCGTCGCCGAGCGCTACGATCGAGCGTTCCGCGCGGCGACACACCGTGCGGCACACGTGCGCGAGCGCTGCCGCGCGCGAGCCGCCCGGCAGAATGAATTCCTTCAGCGGGGGGAGGTTGCCGTTGTACTCGGCGAGCCAGCCGTCGAGCCGGGCCAGATGCGCATCGGTGACGAGCGTGTGCCCCGGCATGCACAGCTCGCCGCCCAGATCGAACAGGTCGTGCTGAATCGCGGTCAGCGCCGCGCGGACGTCGTCGGGCAGCGGCTCGCACAGCAGCACGCCGATCTGCGAGTTCAGTTCGTCGACGTCGCCGATGGCGGCGATCCGCGCGCTGTCCTTGCGCACGCGACTGCCGTCGCCGAGGCCGGTGGTGCCGTCGTCGCCGGTGCGCGTGACGATCTTGCTCAGGCGGTTACCCATCATGTTTCTCCTGTCGCTTTCAGAAAGGCGCAAGCGGCGCTGCGCGCGCCGCCCATTATAGGTTTGACGCGGCGCAACAACCGGAAGCAGGAACTGTGAAAAGGCGTTGAGCGTAAAATGAGACAAGCAGAAAACACCCGCCATCGAAGCCAACTCGAAGGAGACACCCGCGTGAATCATCCCGCGCCGCCGGCGACTCTGCGTCGTCCGTTCCCCGCTGAACTGCTTGCCGAACTCACCGCTGCGTTTGGCGAGCGCGTGTCTGCCTCCGAGGCGGTGCGCGCCCACCACGGCCGCGACGAGTCGCCGTTCGATCCGCAGTTGCCGGACGCCGTCGTGTTTGCACGCAGCACCGAGGACGTGCAGACCGTCGTCAGGCTGTGCGCGCGCCACGGCGTGCCGATCATTCCGTACGGCAATGGCTCGTCGCTCGAGGGCCAGGTGCTCGCGGTGCAAGGCGGCGTGTCGATCGACCTGACCGGGATGAACCGGGTGTTGTCGATCAACGCCGAGGATTTGACCGTCACCGTCGAGCCGGGCATCTCGCGCAAGGCGCTGAACGAAGCGCTGCGCGACACCGGTCTGTTCTTTCCGATCGATCCGGGCGCGGACGCAAGCATCGGCGGCATGTCCGCGACGCGTGCGTCCGGCACCAACGCCGTACGCTACGGCACGATGCGCGAGAACGTGCTCGGACTGACGGCGGTGCTCGCGGACGGCCGCGTGATCAAGACCGGGTCGCGTGCGCGCAAGTCGTCGGCGGGCTATGACCTCACGCGGCTCTTCGTCGGCTCGGAGGGCACGCTCGGCGTGATCACCGAAATCACGGTGCGGCTCTATCCGCAGCCGGAAGCGGTGTCGGCCGCGATCTGCACGTTCCATTCGATGGCCGAGGCGGTGCGCTCGGTGATCGAGACGATCCAGATCGGCGTGCCGATTGCGCGCGTCGAGTTCATCGATTCGCTCGCCGTTCGCGCGATCAACCGTCACTCGCACCTGACGCTGCGCGAGGCGCCGACGCTGTTTTTCGAGTTCCACGGCACGCAGGCGGGCGTCGAGGAACAGGCCGGGCTCGTGCAGGAGATCGCCGCGCAAAACGGCGGCGAGGGCTTCGAATGGGCGACGCGCCCCGAGGATCGCAGCCGCCTGTGGAACGCGCGCCACGCCGCCTACTTCGCGATGCTGCAACTGAAGCCCGGCAGCCGCGCGGTGACGACCGACGTGTGCGTGCCGATTTCGCGTCTTGCCGAGTGCGTGATCGAGACCGAAGAAGATCTGAAGGCGTCGCCGCTGCCCTGCCCGATCGTCGGCCATGTGGGCGACGGCAACTTTCACGTGGCGATGCTGATCGATCCGGACAAGCCCGAGGAGCGCGAAGAAGCGGAGCGGCTCAATGCGCGCATCGTCGCGCGCGCGCTCGCGATGGGCGGCACCTGCACCGGCGAACACGGCATCGGCCTGCACAAGATGGGCTTCCTCGTGAAAGAGCACGGCGAAGACACCGTCGACACGATGCGGGCGATCAAGCATGCGCTCGACCCGCATAATCTGATGAACCCCGGCAAGATCTTTTCGTGGGGCGCGTGAGCGCACGGACACGAGGCACCGGTGGCATCGATCCACTGTGCCGGCACATAAAGCGGAGGAGACATGAACGCACCGGCTGAACTGTCGCCGGAAGTCCTCGCACAGCGCCAGCGCGAAGTCGTGCAGGCGCTGATGGCGATACTTCCCGCGCACTGCCTGCTGCATCGCGAAGAGGACACGGTCGCCTACGAGTGCGACGGACTCGCCGCGTACCGGCGCCTGCCGCTCGCGGTCGCGCTTCCGGAAACCGAATCGCAGGTGCAGCGGATCGTGCAGATCTGCCGCCGCCTCGACGTGCCGATCGTGCCGCGCGGCGCCGGCACGGGGCTGTCGGGCGGCGCGATGCCGATCCGGCACGGGATCGTGCTGTCGCTCGCACGCTTTCGCCGCATCATCGAAGTCGATCCGTACGCCCGTACCGCCACCGTGCAACCGGGCGTGCGCAACCTCGCAGTGTCCGAGGCGGCCGCGCCGTACGGGCTTTACTACGCGCCGGACCCGTCTTCGCAGATCGCGTGCACGATCGGCGGCAACGTGTCCGAGAACTCGGGCGGCGTGCACTGCCTGAAGTACGGCCTCACCGTGCACAACGTGCTGCGCGTGCGCGCGGTGACGATGGACGGCGAGATCGTCGAGTTCGGCTCGCTCGCCCCCGATGCGCCCGGCCTCGATCTGCTTGCGGTGATGATCGGCAGCGAAGGCATGTTTGCGATCGTCACCGAGGTCACGGTGAAGCTCATTCCGAAGCCGCAGACGGCGCAAGTCGTGATGGCGAGTTTCGACGACGTCGTGAAAGGCGGCGACGCGGTCGCGGGCATCATCGCGGCCGGCATCATCCCCGCGGGTCTCGAGATGATGGACAAGCCGGCGACGCGCGCGGTCGAGGAATTCGTCAATGCGGGCTATGACCTCGACGCCGCGGCGATCCTGCTGTGCGAATCGGACGGCACGGCCGACGAAGTCGCCGAGGAAGTCGCGCGGATGACCGCCGTGCTGCGCCATCAAGGCGCGACGCGCATCCAGATTTCGCGCTCGGAAGAAGAGCGGCTGCGCTTCTGGTCGGGCCGCAAGAACGCATTCCCCGCGGCGGGACGCATTTCGCCCGACTACTACTGCATGGACGGGACCGTGCCGCGCCGCGCGATCGGTCCGCTGCTCGCGCGCATCCACGAGATGGAAGACAAGTACCGGCTGCGTTGCATCAACGTGTTCCATGCGGGCGACGGCAACATGCATCCGCTCATCCTGTTCAACGGCAACGACGTCGACGAATGGCACCGTGCGGAAGCGTTCGGGGCCGACATTCTCGAAGCCTGCGTCGAACTCGGCGGGACGGTGACGGGCGAGCACGGCGTCGGCATCGAGAAGATCAACTCGATGTGCGTGCAATTCTCGCCCGAGGAGCGCGATGCGTTTCATGCGGTGAAGCGCGCGTTCGATCCGTCCGCCCTGCTGAATCCGGACAAGGCGATTCCAACCCGCGCCCGCTGCGCCGAATACGGACGCATGCACGTGCGCGGCGGTCTGCTGCCGCATCCGGAATTGCCGCGCTTCTAATTCTGCGTTCTCTGCACGACGGAGCGCCTCACGGCCAGCCGGATGTGGGCTCCACGCCCGCACCCGGCGCGCAGGGGCAGGTCCTTTCCGGATTGCTGCGCGAGATCGCGCCATTACAATCGACATAACGACAACGACTATCACGCCATGGAAGAGGACGACATCGTCGCCGTCTGGTCCGAGCGCATCCGCGCAGCCAGCGCCGAAGACCGGCCGCTGCGCATACGCGGCGGCGGCACGAAAGACTGGTACGGCGAAGCGCTCGAAGGCGAAATCCTCGATACCCGCGCACACCGGGGCATCATCGCGTACGACCCCGCCGAACTCGTGATCACCGCGCGCTCGGGCACACCGCTCGCCGACATCGAAACGGCGCTCGCGGAGCGCGAGCAGATACTGCCGTTCGAACCGCCCCACTTCGGCCCGCAGGCCACCTTCGGCGGTTGCATCGCGGCGGGCATCGCGGGGCCGCGCCGGCCGTCGGCCGGCGCGCCGCGCGACTTCGTGCTCGGCGCGGCGCTGATGAACGGCCACGGCGACGTGCTGCACTTCGGCGGACAGGTCGTGAAGAACGTCGCCGGCTACGACGTCTCGCGGCTCCTGGCCGGCTCGCTCGGCACGCTCGGACTGATCCTCGAACTGTCGGTGAAGGTGCTGCCCGTTCCGAAGGCGGAAACGACGCTCAAGTTCGAAATGAACGGCACCGACGCGGTACGCAAGCTCAACGAATGGGGCGGACATCCGCTGCCGATCACCGCGAGCGCATGGCGCAACGGCACGCTCGCGGTGCGCCTTGCCGGCGCCGAATCGGCCGTGAAGAGCGCGCGTTCGGCCCTCGGCGGCGAGGTCGTCGACGCGGTCGAGGCCGAACGGTTCTGGGCCGGACTGCGCGAGCAGACCGATCCGTTCTTCACCGCGATCGCGCCGAATGCGGCCCTGTGGCGTCTCGCACTGCCGTCGATCACCGAGCCGCTGCAACTGCCGGGCGCCCAGCTGATGGAATGGGGCGGCGCGCAGCGCTGGTGGATCACCGACACCGACGCGCAAACCGTGCGCATCAGCGCCAAGCAGGCGGGCGGCCACGCGACGATGTTCCGCACCGGCAGCGACTACGATCGCAGCGCGGGCGTTTTCACGCCGCTGCCCGCGCCGCTGATGAAAATCCACCGCGGCTTGAAAGCCACGTTCGATCCCGCCCGCATCTTCAATCGCGGACGCATGTACTCCGACTTCTGAGCGCACGCGATGCAAACGAACCTCGCGGATTTCATCCGCAATACGCCTGACGGCGACGAAGCCGATGCGATTCTCCGCAAGTGCGTGCACTGCGGCTTCTGCACGGCGACGTGCCCGACCTATCAGCTGCTCGGCGACGAACTGGACGGGCCGCGCGGCCGTATCTACCTGATGAAGCAGATGGTCGAGGGCGCGCCGGTGACGCGCAGCACGCTCACGCATCTGGACCGCTGCCTCACGTGCCGCAGTTGCGAGACGACCTGCCCTTCGGGCGTGCAGTACGGACGGCTGATCGAAGTGGGCCGCAAGCTCGCGGAAGAACGGGTCGAACGGCCCGCGCGCCAGCGTCTGCTGCGACGGGTGCTCGCGACAGTGGTGCCGCGCAGCGCGCTCTTCACGCCGCTGATGCGCGTCGGCCAGCACGTGCGGCCGCTGTTGCCGCGCCGCTTGCGCGACAAGGTGCCGGTTCGCCAGCGCCCGCTCGCGTGGCCGGGCGCGAAGCATCCGCGCAAGATGCTGATGCTCGCCGGCTGCGTGCAGCCCGCGATGATGCCGAACATCAACATCGCGACGGCGCGCGTGCTCGATGCGCTCGGCATCGAGACGGTCGTCGCGTCGCAGGCGGGCTGCTGCGGCGCGATCCGGCTGCATCTCGGCTACGTGGACGATGCGCTCGACGACGTGCGTCGCAACATTGACGCATGGTGGCCGTATGTCGAGCAAGGCGTCGAGGCGATCGTGATGAACGCGTCCGGCTGCGGCGCAACGGTGAAGGAGTACGCGCACCTGCTGCGCAACGACCCGGCGTATGCGGACAAGGCGAAGCGCATCGTCGAACTGACGCGCGATGTGTCCGAGATCCTGCCGGCCTTCAAGGAACAGCTCGCGGCGACGGCGCGGCGGCGCGGCATTCATACGGTTGCGTACCATCCGCCGTGCACGCTGCAGCATGGGCAGCAGTTGCGCGGCGGCGTGGAGGCGGTGCTCGACGCGCTCGGCCTTCAGGTGCGCCTGCCGGTGGACAACCATCTGTGCTGCGGCTCCGCGGGCACGTACTCGCTCACGCAGCCGAAGCTCGCGTACCGGCTGCGCAACCAGAAGCTCGACAACCTGCATGCGCTCGAACCGCAGCTGATCGTGTCGGCGAACGTCGGCTGCATCGCGCACCTGCAAAGCGGCACGCCGATTCCGGTCACGCACTGGATAGAACTGGTCGAACATATGCTGGCGGCGAACTGAACGCTTCGGTTGCAGGAGTCGGTTGCAACACAGCGTAGCGAACGCGCGCCGCGCCCGAAAGCTGGCCGTTCGGTCTATATTTCGTCCGCGACGCAGTCCGTATAATGGGCCTCGTTCGTTTTCAGCCGCTCGCCTCTTTCACGCATGAATGTGGCGGCCGCCTTGCACCATGACCGACATCGCCCGCCATCTCGAAGCCGTCTTGCAACGCATCGCCAACGCCGCGAAAAGCGCCGGGCGCGATCCGCATGCCGTCGAACTGCTCGCCGTCTCGAAGACGTTTCCGGCCGATGCCGTGCGCGAAGCGCATGCGGCCGGCCAGCGCGCGTTCGGCGAGAACTACGTGCAGGAAGCGATCGCGAAGATCGACGCGCTCGCGGATCTGCGCGCGCATCTCGAATGGCATTTCATCGGCCCGCTGCAGTCGAACAAGACGCGTCCGGTCGCCGAACGCTTCGACTGGGTGCACTCGGTGGACCGGCTGAAGATCGCGCAGCGGCTCTCCGAGCAGCGGCCGGCAGAGCTGCCGCCGCTCAACGTATGCCTGCAGGTGAACGTGAGCGGCGAGGCGTCGAAGAGCGGCGTCGCACCCGAAGAAGCGGCCGAGGTCGCGCATGCCATCGCCGCGCTGCCGCGCATTGCGCTGCGCGGGCTGATGTCGATTCCCGAGCCGGAAAACGATCTCGCCGCGCAACGCGTACCGCATCGGCGGCTGCGCGAACTGCTGGAAAAACTGCGCGCGGATGGCCTCGCGCTCGACACGCTGTCGATGGGCATGTCGTCCGACCTCGAAGCCGCGGTGCTCGAAGGCGCGACGATCGTGCGCATCGGCACCGCGATCTTCGGCGCGCGCGATTACTTACAGAAGTCACATTGAACGGTTCACGCGCCACCTTTCCATCATGAAAATTGCCTTCATCGGCGGCGGCAACATGGCCGCCGCACTCATCGGCGGACTGATCCGCAACGGCGTCGCCGGCACCGACATTCTCGCAATCGACCCTGACGCCAACGCGCGCGAGCGCAATACGAAACAATTCGGCATCCGTACCGCCGAAGCCGCCGACGCCGCGCTCGCGTCGTACGACGCGGTCGTGCTCGCGGTGAAGCCGCAGATCGTGAAAGCCGTCGCGCAGGCGCTCGCGCCGTATGTCGCTTCGCATCACGTCGTGATCAGCATCGTCGCCGGCATTCGCAGCGCCGATCTGTCGCGCTGGCTCGGCGGCCATGCGCGAATCGTGCGCACGATGCCCAACACGCCCGCGCTGATCGGCATGGGTGCAACGGGTCTCGTCGCGAGCGGCGGTGTCGATGAGGCGGGGCGGCAACTGGCGTCGCGCGTGCTCGGCGCCGTCGGCCAGGCGGTGTGGTTCGACGACGAAGCGAAGATCGATGCGGTCACCGCGATCTCGGGCAGCGGCCCCGCATACGTGTTCTATTTCATCGAGGCGCTGCAGGAAGCCGCGCGCCAGCTCGGCATGGACGAACAGCAAGGCCGCGCGCTCGCGATCGCGACGTTCACCGGCGCCGCGCAACTCGCGCTGCAATCGGACGAACCGCCGTCGGTGCTGCGCGAGCGCGTTACATCGAAGGGAGGCACGACGGCGGCGGCGCTCGCGTCGTTCGACGCATCCGGCGTGAAGGACGCGATCGTGCGCGGCGCGCTCGCGGCCGATGCGCGTGCGAAGGAAATGGGCGACGAATTCGGCAGGCAGTAAGCCGCCGGCGGCGCGCGCCTGGAGCTAGATCGCCGCCGCCGCGTAATGCGCGGCAATGCCGGCGAACAGCGCGCCCCCCAGCCAGTTGTTGTGGCGGAAGGCCGCGAAGCACGGCATCCGCTCGCGCCCGCGAATCAGCGTGTAGTGATAGATCGCGCAGCCCGCCGCCGCCGCCCAGCCGAGCCAGTACAACAGGCCAAACCCGAGCGCGACGCCGATCCCCACGTAGGTGCCGAGCGTCGCCGCATAACAGAGCATCACCGCGAGCACGTCGTAGCGGCCGAACGTCAGTGCCGACGTGCGTATGCCGATCTTGATGTCGTCGTCGCGGTCCACCATCGCGTACTCGGTGTCGTAGGCGACCGACCAGAACACGTTCGCGGCCAGCATCACCCAGCCGAGCAGCGGCACGTGATCCTGCACGGCGGCGAACGCCATCGGAATGCCGAAGCCGAACGCGATGCCGAGGTAAGCCTGCGGAATCGCGAAGAAGCGCTTCGTGAACGGGTACGAGCCGGCGACGAACAGCGCGACCACCGACAGCTGTCTGGTCAGCGCGTTGAGCGGCAGGATCAGCAGGAACGACACGAGCGCGAGCCCCGCGGCGATGGCGACCGCCTCCCACGCGCGAATGCGGCCCGACGTAATCGGCCGCTCGGCGGTGCGTTTCACGTGGCGGTCGAAGTCGCGGTCCGCGTAGTCGTTGATCGCGCAGCCCGCCGAGCGCATCAGCACCGTGCCGAGCGTGAAGATCACCAGCAGCGACAGCGACGGCCGGCCATTCGACGCAATCCACAGCGCGTTGAGCGTCGGCCACAGCAGCAGCAGGCTGCCGATCGGCTTGTCCATGCGGACGAGCCGCAGATAGAGCGGAAGTCGGGCAAACATGATCGAACCGGCAAACAGGATGGCGCTATTGTAGGCCACGCGTCGGCCACGCAGGCCAGCACGCCGTGGGCGCGGCCCGGATCGCGCACCGGTCGCCGGTCAGGCACGGGGTCGCGCAAAAAACACAACGGCCCGCGTCGCATATCGGCGGGCCGTGCGCTTCATTGCCCACGCGGATCGACGCACCCTCGCATCGACCCGCAAAAGACCGGATCCATCCGGCCTCGCGCTGCGTTTATGCAAGCAGCGAGCGCAGCATCCACGCGGTCTTTTCGTGCGTCTGCATGCGTTGCGTCAGCAGGTCGGCGGTCGGCTCGTCGTTTGCCGCATCGACGACCGGGAAGATCGCGCGCGCCGTGCGCACCACGGCTTCCTGCCCTTCGACGAGCTGGCGAATCATGTCCTCGGCGCCCGGCACGCCTTCCGCCTCGGGAACCGACGACAGCTTGCCGAAGTCGCGATAGCTGCCCGGCGCGAACTCGCCGAGCGCGCGGATGCGTTCCGCGATCGCATCGACCGCCAGCGACAGTTCGGTGTACTGCGTCTCGAACATCAGATGCAGCGTGTTGAACATCGGGCCCGTCACGTTCCAATGGAAGTTGTGGGTCTTCAGGTAGAGCGTGTACGTGTCCGCGAGCAGGCGCGCCAGTCCGTCCGCGATCTTGCGGCGGTCCTTGTCGCTGATGCCGATATTCACGTGCTGCACGGTTCCCTTCTTCGCCATGGCCGAACCTCCTGGTGTTCGTTGAGACCAACCCCGCAAAAATCGGGTCTCAGTCTATCTCAGAAAATGCGCACGCAGACGTCAGCCGCCAACGATCTGCTGTACGCCGTGCACGGCGATCAGCGCCAACCCGCTCGCCGTAATCGCGAATCCGGCCAGTCGACGCAACCCGCCGCCGACGTGCGCGAACTGCGCAAGCGGAACCGCCACCGTCTTTTCGTCGAAACCCACCGCCCGCAGCGTCATCGTCGTCAATCGCATCATGGTCGTTCTCCGTGCCCGCAGCAGCCGTCGCGGCGCTGCGCTGTTCTCGATGGGCAAACTATACACAATCTATCGAATACCTAATTTTGATTTATTCAATCTATCGGATAGGCAAAAAACAACGCGCCGCCCAACCGGGTCGGCGCGCTTCGGGAGGGCGCAGCGAACTCAGGCCGCGACAGCCGGCACTTCTAGCTTCCTCACGCCAGGCAGTTCGCACGCGTTGATCGCGTCGACGATCGCATCGATCGCCGGCATCCGCGTGAAACTCTTGCGCCACGCGAGCACGACGCGGCGATCCGGCACCGGCTCGTCGAACGGCACGTACGACAGCAGCCCCGAATCGACGCCGCCCGCGTGCGGCTTCACTTCGTGCACCGACATCCGCGGCAGCACGGTGATGCCGACGCCGCTCGCCACCATGTGACGGATCGTCTCCAGCGACGAGCCTTCGAACGTCTTCTGAATGCCGTCCGCGTTCTGCGAGAAGCGCATCAGCTCCGGACACACGCCGAGCACGTGATCGCGGAAGCAATGGCCGCTGCCGAGCAGCAGCATCGTTTCCTGCTTCAGGTCGTCCGGGTCGATCTTCGGGCGCTTTTCCCACGCATGTCCGGACGGCAGCGCGACGACGAACGGCTCGTCGTACAGCGGACGCAGCGTAAGCCCCGTCTCCGGGAACGGCAGCGCCATGATCGCGACGTCGATCTCGCCCTGCTTGAGCAGTTCGATCAGCTTCAGCGTGTAGTTCTCCTGCAGCATCAGCGGCATCTGCGGCACGCGCTTGATCATCTGCTTGACGAGCGTCGGCAGCAGGTAGGGCCCGATCGTGTAGATCACGCCGAGCCGCAGCGGCCCGACGAGCGGATCCTTGCCCTGCTTGGCGATCTCCTTGATCGCGAGCGTCTGTTCGAGCACGCGCTGCGCCTGCGTGACGATCTGCTCGCCGATCGGCGTCACGCTGACCTCGCTCGTGCCGCGCTCGAAAATCTGCACGTTCAATTCGTCTTCCAGCTTCTTGATTGCGACCGACAGCGTCGGCTGGCTCACGAAGCAGGCCTCCGCCGCCCGGCCGAAGTGGCGCTCGCGAGCGACCGCGACGATGTATTTCAGTTCTGTGAGCGTCATTGGGGCTAATCGAGATAGGTAATTCGATAGGTTCTAGTTATACACCGATGGCGTCGATTAGCCAACATTGAAGTCCCAATACGTCGGGGACAGAACAGGAACCCGCCGCCAGCCAGCGACTCACGCCTTCAGGAAATGTTCGCGCGCGGCGAGCCAGCGGTTCAGATGCTGCGTGACCACCTGCGGATACGCGTGCAGCAGGCGCTCGGCCGCGTGTCGCGCCGGGTCGATCAGCCAGCCGTCGTTTTCGAGGCTCGCGAAGCGCAGCATCGCGGCGCCCGACTGACGCGCGCCGAGAAACTCGCCGGGACCGCGAATGTCGAGGTCCCGGCGCGCAATCTCGAAGCCGTCGGTCGTCTCGCGCATCGTTTTCAGCCGCTCGCGGCCGGTCAGCGACAGCGGCCCGCTGTACAGCAGCACGCACACCGACGCGGTGCTGCCGCGCCCGACGCGCCCGCGCAGCTGGTGCAGCTGCGCGAGCCCGAACCGCTCCGCGTGCTCGATCACCATCAGCGACGCGTTCGGCACGTCCACGCCGACTTCGATCACCGTCGTCGCGACGAGCAACTGCACCTCGTTGCGCGAGAAGCCGTCCATCACCGCGGCCTTGTCGGCCGGCGCGAGACGTCCGTGCACGAGCCCCACTTTCAGCTCCGGCAGCGCGGCGACGAGCGTTTCGTACGTCTCGACGGCCGTCTGCAGCTGCAGCGTCTCGCTCTCCTCGATCAGCGGGCAGACCCAGTAGACCTGGCGGCCCGTCAGCGCGGCCTCGCGCACGCGGGCGATCACCTCGTCGCGGCGGCCGTCGGCAATCAGCTTCGTGAGCACCGGCGTGCGGCCCGGCGGCAGTTCGTCGATCGTCGAGATGTCGAGGTCCGCGTAGTACGTCATCGCGAGCGTGCGCGGGATCGGCGTCGCCGACATCATCAGCTGATGCGGCTGAAACTCGCGCGCGGCGTCGGCGGGAGATTTCGCGTTCTGCGCCTTCGCGCGCAACGCGAGACGCTGCTCGACGCCGAACCGGTGCTGCTCGTCGACGATCACGAAGCCGAGCCGCGCGAATTCGACCGCGTCCTGGATGATCGCGTGCGTGCCGATCACGAGCTGCGCGGTGCCGAGCGCGACAGCTTCGAGCGCCGCGCGTTTCTCCTTCGTCTTCATGCTGCCGGCGAGCCACGCGACCTGCACGCCGAGCGGTTCGAGCCAGCCGCGCAGCTTGCGCGCGTGCTGCTCGGCGAGGATTTCCGTCGGCGCCATCAGCGCGGCCTGGTAGCCGGCGTCGATCGCCTGCGCGGCAGCGAGCGCGGCGACGACGGTCTTGCCGCTGCCGACGTCGCCCTGCAACAGACGCTGCATCGGATGCGGCAGGACGAGATCGCGCGAAATCTGCTCGACGACGCGCTGCTGCGCGGCCGTCAGCGCGAACGGCAACGCGGCGCGCAGCCGGGAGACGAGCGCGCCGTCGCGCAACGGCATCGTCGGCGCGGCGCGCGTGCGGCGTTCCTCGTGCGCGCGCTTGAGCGACAGTTGCTGCGCGAGCAGTTCCTCGAACTTGATGCGCGTCCACGCGGGATGGCTGCCGTCGATCAGCGCGGCTTCGTCGGCATCGACGCCCGGATGGTGCAGGATGCGCACCGCGTCCGCGAGCGACGGCACGTGCAGCGGGTCGAGAAATTCGCGCACGATCGGCTCCGGCAGCAGTTCGGGCAGCGCGGTGCGCTCGATCGCGTTGTCGATGGCCTTGCGCAAATACGCCTGGCTCACGCCCGCCGTCGACGGATAGACCGGCGTCAGCGCCTGCGGCAGCGGCGTGTCGCCATCGACCACGCGCACCGCCGGATGCACCATCTCCAGCCCGAAGAATCCGCCGCGCACGTCGCCGCGCACGCGCAGACGCTTGCCGATTGCCATCTGCGAGACCTGCGAGCCGTAGAAATTCAAAAAGCGCAGCACGAGTTCGTCGCCGGCGTCGTCGCGCAGCTTCACGAGCAACTGGCGGCGCGGGCGGTACGCGATCTCGTTGTCGAACACGACGCCCTCGGTCTGCGCGATGCCGCCCGGCAGCAGTTCGCCGATCGACGTGAGCGTCGTCTCGTCCTCGTAGCGCATCGGCAGATGCAGCACGAGATCGATGCCGCGCGTCAGGCCGAGTTTCGCGAGACGGTCGGCGGTTTTCGTCGCGGCCGGTTTTTCCTTCGCGGGTTTTTTCCTTGCGGGCGTGTCGGTGCCGGGCTTGCCGTCGGGCGTGTCGCTGACCTTGTCGCCGCCCGCATCCGCAGGCTTCGCATTCGCGGCGGCGGATCGGCCTTCCGCCGCGCGCGCGCCCGCCCGCTTCCTCGCGCCGGCGTCCGTACGCGCGCCGTCGTCCGCGCGGTCGAGCGGGTCGTGGGCGGAGTCGGCGGATCCGGTCAAGGGCATCGAACGAATGACGGACGAGGGCATGTAGAGCTTCGCAAGTACAATATCGGCTTTTCCGCAGCGCGCGGTTCGCGCACGTCGCCACGGCAACGGACCCGCGGCGGCCCGCGGCGGCTTGACGCCGTCCCGCCATCATAGCCGCTCGGCGGCGCATTCCGGCACCCTCGCCCGATGCGTCGCGCGGCGCCGCGCGAGCGCTGCATTCCCGTGTTCCATATCCGTTCCTGTTGGCCCGGCAGCATGTTCAAGCTTTCCGATTTCGATTTCGACCTTCCCGCCGAGCTGATCGCGCAAACGGCGCTGCCCGAGCGCAGCGCGAGCCGTCTGCTCGAAGTGGACAACCGCGAGGCGCCGCCGCGGCTCACCGATCGCCGCTTCGCGGAATTGCCCGCGTGCCTCGCGCCGGGCGATCTGCTCGTCTTCAACGATACCCGCGTGCTGAAGGCGCGTTTCTTCGGCCAGAAGGCCAGCGGCGGCAAGATCGAGGTGCTCGTCGAGCGCCTGACCGGCGCGCGCACCGCGCTCGCGCAGATTCGCGCGAGCAAGAGCCCGGCGCCCGGCACGACGCTGCGGCTCGCCGACGCGTTCGACGTGAGCGTCGGCGAGCGCGTCGAGCCGTTCTACACGCTGCACTTCCCGGACGACTGCCTGACGCTGATCGAGCAGTACGGCCGCCTGCCGCTGCCGCCGTACATCACGCACGACGCGGACGCGACCGACGAATCCCGCTACCAGACGGTCTACGCGCGCAATCCGGGCGCCGTTGCGGCGCCGACGGCCGGCCTGCACTTCGACGACGCGCTCCTCGCGCAGATGGACGAACGCGGGATCGAGCGCGCGACGCTGACGCTGCACGTCGGCGCGGGCACGTTCCAGCCGGTGCGCGTCGAGAACATCGCGGAGCACCGGATGCACAGCGAGTGGTACGAGCTGCCGCAGTCGCTCGTCGACAGGATCGCGGCGACGCGTGCTCGCGGCGGCCGCGTGGTCGCGGTCGGCACGACGTCGATGCGCGCGCTGGAAGCCGCCGCGCGCGACGCAGAAAACGCGGGCCGCGCGCTCGCGGCGACGGCGGCGGAGACGGACATCTTCATCACGCCGGGCTATCGCTTTCGCGTCGTCGACCGGCTGGTCACGAACTTTCACCTGCCGAAGTCGACGCTGCTGATGCTGGTGTCCGCGTTCGCGGGCGTGGACACGATTCGCGCGGCGTACCGTCATGCGATCGACGAGCGGTATCGCTTTTTCAGCTACGGGGATGCGATGCTGCTGACCCGTCGCGACGCGTAACGCGCACTTGTTTTTTTCCGCCGCTGCGTAACGATGCGGCGGCGTTTTTATTACCGCGCCGGACTTGTCGACCGGAGTTGGCGCTTTAGCGCTTACTCCGGTCCCATGCAGAGCAACTCCGGTTGCCACAGGAGTCCCCACAATGACCACCGGTCACGACGCACCCGCACGCGCCGACGAAAACGCCGGCGCCTATCTGGGCGAGCGCCCGCAAAACGGCCTGAAATTCGACCTGCTAGCAACCGACGGCCGCGCGCGCCGCGGCCGTCTCACGCTGAACCACGGCGTCGTGGAAACGCCGATCTTCATGCCGGTCGGCACGTACGGCACCGTGAAGGCGATCCAGCCGCGCGAACTCGAAGAAATCCGCGCGCAGATCGTCCTCGGCAACACGTTCCACCTGTGGCTGCGCCCCGGCCTCGACACGATCGCCGCGCACGGCGGCCTGCACCGCTTCATGGGCTGGAACCGGCCGATCCTGACGGACTCGGGCGGCTTCCAGGTGTTCTCGCTCGGCGATCTGCGCAAGATCTCGGAGGACGGCGTGCGCTTCGCGTCGCCGGTGAACGGCGACAAGCTGTTCCTGTCGCCGGAAGTGTCGATGCAGATCCAGAAGGTGCTGAATTCCGACATCGTGATGCAGTTCGACGAATGCACGCCGTACGCAACGAACGGCGTGCCGACGTCGCATCAGGACGCGGCCGGATCGATGCGGATGTCGATGCGCTGGGCGAAGCGCTCGATCGACGAGTTCAACGCCCTCGGCAATCCGAACGCGCTCTTCGGGATCGTGCAGGGCGGCATGTTCGAAGACCTGCGCGACGAATCGCTCGCGGGCCTCGCCGACATGCCGTTCCACGGTTATGCGATCGGCGGGCTGTCGGTCGGCGAGCCGAAGGAAGACATGCTGCGCGTGCTCGAACACATCGCGCCGAAGCTGCCGGCCGACAAGCCGCACTATCTGATGGGCGTCGGCACGCCGGAGGATCTGGTGGCGGGCGTCGCGTCGGGCGTCGACATGTTCGACTGCGTGATGCCGACCCGCAATGCGCGCAACGGCTGGCTCTTCACGCGCTTTGGCGACATCAAGATCCGCAACGCGACGCACCGCGACTCGCTGCGCCCGCTCGACGAAGCATGCGGCTGCTACACGTGCCGCCATTTCACGCGCGGCTATCTGCACCATCTGCATCGCGTCGGCGAGATTCTCGGCGCGCAGCTGAACACGATCCACAACCTGCACTACTACCTCGAGCTGATGGCGGAAATACGCGACGCGATCGAGGCGAAAACCTTCGACGCGTTCAGGAAGCGATTCCACGAAAATCGTGCGCGCGGCGTCGATTGACGCGGGCTCCAAAGCCGCGCCGGCGCACATTACAATTCACTTTCGCGACCTGCGGCGAATGCGGCGAATCCGCGATAACCCTTGCCCGCCAAGGCCCAGTAGCCGCATCGTCGCGTAGAGAGCCGGTGGTAGAATAACCGGCTTGCCTATTGACTGTATCTTTGTATCTACGAACGGAGAGACCAACGTGTCGTTCATTTCCAATGCCTTCGGACAAGGCGCCGGCGCTGGTGGCGCAGAATCGAATCTGATGAGCTTTCTGCCGCTGATCCTGATGTTCGCCGTGCTGTACTTCATCATGATCCGTCCGCAGATGAAGCGCCAGAAGGAACATCGCAACATGCTCGCCGCGATGGCGAAGGGCGACGAGGTGATCACGAGCGGCGGCATCGTCGGCAAGGTGACCAAGGTCACCGATGCGTACGTCGGCGTCGAAATTTCCGAAGGCACCGAAATCACCGTGCAGAAGTCGTCGGTTTCGACGATCCTGCCGAAGGGCACCATCAAGTCGCTGTAAGACCGGTTTTTCCGGCGTCGGTAAAACGGGGCAAAACCCGGCCTGTCGCGTCCGGCGCCGCCTTTCATCGCGAAGGCAGCGCCGGACGCGAGCGCTTTGAAAGCCAACTCCCCACCTCCCGTTGGGCCATTCAATGAACCGTTATCCCCTCTGGAAATATGTCGTGATGCTGGTGGCGCTCGTCATCGGCCTCATGTACACATTGCCCAATTTCTTCGGCGAAGCGCCGGCGGTCCAGGTGTCGAGCGGCAAGGCGACCGTCAGGCTCGATTCGGACACGCTCGCGCGCGTCGAATCCGCACTCGCTTCGGCCCAGATCCACACCGACGACGTCACGTTCGACAACTCGGCGATGAACGCGAACATCCGCGTGCGCGTCGCCGACACCGACACGCAGCTGCGCGTGAAGGACCTGCTGTCGCGCACGCTGAACGCCGACCCCGAAGATCCGCAGTACATCGTCGCGCTGAACCTGCAGAGCGCATCGCCGCGCTGGCTCACCGCGATGCGCGCGCTGCCGATGTATCTCGGCCTCGACCTGCGCGGCGGCGTGCACTTCCTGCTGCAGGTCGACATGGCGGGCGCGATCACGAAGAAGCTCGATTCCGACTCGGCCGACGCGCGCACGCTGCTGCGCGAGCACAATATCCGCGACGGCGGCGTGAACCGCGTCGACCAGTCGATCGTGATCGATCTCGCCGACGAAGCCACCGCGAACCAGGCGCGCGGCATCCTCGCGACCGGCGTGTCCGAACTGCAATGGACGAGCCGCACCGCGCCGGACGGCAGCTACCAGCTGGTCGGCACGTTCTCGCCGGCGTCGATGAGCACGGTGCAGCAGTCGGCGTTGAAGCAGAACATCACGACGCTGCATAACCGCGTGAACGAACTCGGCGTCGCCGAGCCGGTGATCCAGCAACAGGGCAACGACCGCATCGTCGTCGAGCTGCCGGGCGTGCAGGACACCGCGAAGGCGAAGGACATCATCGGCCGCACCGCGACGCTCGAAGCGCGCCTCGCGAATCCGACGATCCTGCATCCGAACCCGACCGACCCGGTGCCGCCCGGCTACGAACTCTTCACGCAGGGCAATCAGACGCCGGTGCTGCTGTCGAAGCAGGTGATCTTCACCGGCGACCGCATCATCGACGCGTCGGCGGGCTTCGACGAGCATCAGCGTCCGTCGGTCAACATCCGCCTCGACTCGGCGGGCGGCCGCGCGGTGCGCGCGGTGTCGCGCGACAACATCGGCAAGCCGATGGCGATGGTGCTGTTCGAGCGCGGCAAGGGCGAGGTGCTGACGGTCGCGACGATCCAGTCCGAACTCGGCGACCGCTTCCAGATCACCGGCCAGCCGACGCCGCAGGCCGCGAGCGATCTCGCGCTGCTGCTGCGCGCCGGCTCGCTCGCCGCGCCGATGGAGATCATCGAGGAACGCACGATCGGCCCGAGCCTCGGCGCGGACAACATCCGCAAGGGCTTCGACTCGGTCGTGTACGGCTTCGCGGCGATCTCGGTGTTCATGATCGCGTACTACATGCTGTTCGGCCTGATCTCGGTGATCTCGCTGTCGGTGAACCTGCTGCTGCTCGTCGCGATCCTGTCGATGCTGCAGGCCACGCTGACGCTGCCTGGCATCGCGGCTATCGCGCTCGCGCTCGGCATGGCGATCGACGCGAACGTGCTGATCAACGAGCGCGTGCGCGAAGAACTGCGTCGCGGCGCGCCGCCGCAGCTCGCGATCCAGAACGGCTACGAGCACGCGTGGGCGACGATTCTCGACTCGAACGTCACCACGCTGATCGCCGGTCTCGCGCTGCTCGCGTTCGGCTCGGGTCCGGTGCGCGGCTTCGCGGTCGTGCACTGTATCGGCATCCTGACGTCGATGTTCTCGGCGGTGTTCTTCTCGCGCGGCCTCGTGAACCTGTGGTACGGCGGCAAGAAGAAGCTGAAGTCGCTCGCGATCGGCCAGGTGTGGCGTCCGGAGCCTCAGACGGCGGGCGCCGGCGGCGCGCCGGCGCTCGGCTCGACGCACGAAGACGCCGAAGCGGGCCGCAGCGCCGCGACTGCCGGCAAGAAGGCCGCGACTGCGGGCAAGAGCGCCAACCCGGCCGCGCCGCGCACCGGCAAGCCGGTCGTGCGCCGCCGCACGGGTCCCGGCGGCCAGGCGGGCGGCAAACCGGGCTCGTCCCGCTGATCCCGGAGAAGGACATCATGGAATTTTTCCGCATCCGTAAAGACATTCCGTTCATGCAGCGCGCGTTGATCTTCAACGCGATCTCGCTCATCACGTTCATTGCGGCGGTGTTCTTTCTGCTGCATCGCGGGCTGCATCTGTCGATCGAATTCACCGGCGGCACGGTGATCGAGGTCCAGTATCCGCAGGCGCTGCAGCTCGAACCGGTGCGCGACTCGCTCGCGAAGATCGGCTACGCGGACGCGCAGGTGCAGAACTTCGGCACGTCGCGCGACGTGCTGATCCGTCTGCCGCTGAAGGCCGGCCTCACGTCCGCGCAGCAGAGCGACCAGGTGATGGCGACGCTCAAGACCACGAACCCGCAGGTGCAGTTGCAGCGCGTCGAGTTCGTCGGTCCGCAGGTCGGCAAGGAACTCGCGACCGACGGGCTGCTCGCGCTCGCGTGCGTGGTCGCCGGCATCGTGATCTATCTGTCGTTCCGCTTCGAGTGGAAATATGCGGTGGCCGGCGTGCTCGCGAACCTGCACGACGTGGTGATCATTCTCGGCTTCTTCGCGTTCTTCCAGTGGGAGTTCTCGCTGTCGGTGCTGGCGGCGGTGCTCGCGGTGCTCGGCTACTCGGTGAACGAGTCGGTCGTCATCTTCGACCGGATTCGCGAGACGTTCCGCCGCGAACGCAAGATGAGCGTGATCGAGGTGATCAACCACGCGATCACGAGCACGATGTCGCGCACGATCATCACGCACGGCAGCACGCAGATGATGGTGCTGTCGATGTTCTTCTTCGGCGGCCCGACGCTGCACTACTTCGCGCTCGCGCTGACGGTCGGCATTCTGTTCGGCATCTACTCGTCGGTGTTCGTCGCGGCGGCGCTCGCGATGTGGTTCGGCGTGAAGCGCGAGGATCTGCTGAAGGAAAAGAAGGCGCGCCACGATCCGAACGATCCGAATGCAGGGGCGCAGGTTTGAGGGTTGGTTGAACGCTGCTGGCGGTCAGGAAAAAAGCCGGTTCAGTTTTGCTGAACCGGCTTTTTTTTGGTTCTTCGAAGATTGGGGGGGAAGGGCTGTCTTCGACCCGAAGCCGCCTTTCATGTGCAAGGAGGCAGGGTCTAAAGTTCACCGGAAAGCGGACATCGCGATCTGCCGTCGGATGCCGGGTTTCGTTAAAGAACAGCGACGTGCTCCGCCTCCAAACGGCGCTATCGTACAACTTTGCCCCATGGAGCCTGCAGGATTGCCTTAAATGATCGGTCAACCCTGTCTGCTACTTCAGTGGAAGCCGGCTACCCACTTGACTATGTGAAGTCAACTGCATCTGCCGACATATGATCGCGCTGCTGGTCTCCAATATGCCGCAGGCACCACGCAACTCCTCGATGATCCGGTTGAGGTGTTCCGGGTCCAAACACGCAACGCGAAGTCTCGCGTCGAACGTCCCCGTAAGGACCGTCCCCTCGAGAACGCTATCCATGCGCTGGATCGCTTTCTCGAAGGCCGCCATTGTAGTTCCGGGCTGCAACCGCACGTCGATGAAGGCTTGCAGATCAAGGCCCATCGCGCTCGCAGGAATTTCGATCGAGAACTTTGAGATCACACCGGTTTCTACCAGTCGTTGCACCCGTTCGGCCGTCGCGTTGGCACTCAGGTTCGCCACTTCGCCAAGTTCTCGGAAGCTTATGCGGCTGTTTCCCGCAAGAGCGGTGAGGATTCGTCGGTCGCGGTCGTCGATCATGGTGGGATCCTTGTGAATTCGTCGGCCATTTTCATCTTTGACAGATTTTAGTCACAAAATTCACCACACCTCCGCGATAACAAATGGATTTGCGATAATTTTTAGACAATTCAACCAAATCGCGAACTGAACTCTGCGAGGCCGAATAATGTCGCACCCGAATCTGCTGTCGCGCCTGTCTGCCCGTCTGGAACCGTCGGGCATCCGGAAACTCGAGCAACTCGCCAAAAACACGCCCGGTCTCATTTCGTTAGGGCCAGGGCAACCCGATGGCACGCTGTTCCCTTCCATCGAGATTTTCAGCGCGTTGAGCTTTGTGTCCGACAATCCGGATGCAGCCGCACACGCTTTGCAGTACAGCCAATCTCAGGGCAATCCGGAGCTCTTGGCCCTTTTGGCGCTGCACATGCTGAACCGGGGTGTCACATGTGACGCGTCGAACATCCTTGTTACCGCAGGCGCCCAACAGGCAATCGACCTGATTACCCAGTTGCTCGTAGATGAGGGAGATTCCGTGCTGGTGCAGCCCAATACCTATCCGGGTGCATTGCAGGTGTTTCGGGCCCGTGGCGCGAAAGTCGCATCGCTCGCTGATCAAGACGATTCGATGCGAGGGAGCAACACGAAGTTTATTTACGCCATGACCGATTTCCAGAATCCCACTGGAGAGGTTCTCAGCGCGGACGAGCGTGTGACGCTCCTGGCGACTGCACGTCAGCGTGGCACGTTTCTAGTTGAAGACAGCCCTTATCATGAGATCAAATTTTCCGACCGAGACCTTCCGCCCACACTTCTCGAAATGGATTGCGGCAACGCATCACCCGATACAGGAAGGATATTGTTTGTCGGTTCATTTTCCAAAATCATTGCCCCGGGACTTCGGGTCGGTTGGATTGTTGGCCCGGCAAACGTCATCTCGCTGCTGACGCTCCTGCGACAGGGCAGCGACCTCCAGCCCGGTACGCTCTCGCAGGAGATTGTGGTCAATCTGCTCAAGCGCGGGATAGATGGGCACGTGGCGCGTATTCGACGGCGATACCAGGAGCGGCGCGATGCAATGCTCGACGCATTGCAAACACACTTGTTTCCGTACGCGACCTGGAACGCGCCAGAGGGCGGATTCTTTGTATGGGTAAAACTAAGGGAGCCCATCGATGCACGCGAACTACTGGACAAGGCAATTGAGAACGGGGTTGCGTATGTCCCCGGTTCGGAATTTCACCATGACGCGCATGGCTCGTCGAATTTTCGTTTGAGCTTTTCGAGCGCCGATCCTCAGTTGATGGACGAAGCAATTCGCCGGCTTGCTGACACCATAGCCGCAGTAATCGAAAACACAACTTCCGAGTGAGTCGCGTCCATCATTTTCCCTGCGCTGTCTCCGCGCAATCGGTGACGCGTATGAGTCGCCCATCGGCCATTCGCAATTGACGTGCGAATGTCGCTTCCTGGCCGACACCACCCGTTGTAAGGCACCTCCCCGGAAATCCGCGATGAACCTTGTTGCTGGGACCCCGCGTACGCACGGTTCCAGTCGGACAGGATCGCTCCACCGCACCGATGAATCATCGGTCACCCAACTGAGAGCAGCAGCAACGCGTCCGCGAGCGAGAGCACCGTGGTGCGCGAATCGAATGCGGTGGAGAACAGATGTTCATGTACCACCGGATCCGGGTCGTAGCAGCAATCCTTGACTGTGTACAGGCGAAAGTCCGCGTCGCTCGCATACGCGACCGACGACAGCACAACGCCGGTCGATGCAATGCCGACCATGATCAGCGAATCGATACCTCGTGCGACGAGTCGTGCTTGCAGGTCGGTGCCGAAGAACACGCTGGCCCTGTGCGCAACGACGACCGGTTCGTCTACCTGCCGGCCCAGCTCCGGCGAGGTCTGGTCGTCGACGAAGAGACCGAGTCGTTTGATCCCCTGCCCGTTCTTGTTCAAAGGGCTGACTTCCGGATAGCCCGGACTGAAGCGCAGATTCGCGAAAAAAACGCTGACGCCTTTGGCCCGTGCCGCGTCGCAGAGCCTGCGGGTGTTGGCAACCAGGGCCGGCGCAACCGATGGAAAAAGCCCGAGAATGTCGGTCTGATAGTGCATGACGACAAGCGCGGTGTGCGCCGGCGTGATCGCGGGAATCTGCGAGCCCTCGCGCCGCGCGGACGTACCGCAGACCTCGCGATCCCTGCTACCGGGATTCGAGCTGGTTGCCATTGCGCCATCTAACGCGTCGTCCCGACTCACCACTGCCTCCCAATGTCCGCTGGCGATGCGACCGCCTCCGCACGCAGATTCTGCTGTCTTTCGACGACTGCCGCTACCAGGCACGCATCACGGCCGCGTGCGCAACGAACTCGCTTCCGCGCTAGCGGCCGGACGAGCGCGAAGAAAACGGCAGCATCCGCGACAGCAGCCCGTCGCGATCGATCCACTGATGCTTGAGCGCCGCGGCGACATGCACGACCACCAGCACGGCGAGCGTATAGACGAGCACGACGTGCGTGTCGCGCCATATGGTTTTCCATAGCTCGCTCGGGCCGATCAGCATCGGCAGCCGCACGATCCCGAGATAGACGACCGGCACGTTCGCGGCCGAGCTGAACAGATAGCCCGACAGCGGCGCCGCGAACATCAGCAGATACAGCAGCGCGTGCACGCCCTGCGCGATCCGGCGCTGCCACGCGGGCATCGCGGGCGACGGCGGCGCGCGATGCGTCGCGCGCCACAGCACGCGCAGCAGCGCGAGCGCGAACACGGTCACGCCGATCCACTTGTGCCACGCGTAGTAGCGCAGCTTCATCGGCGTCAGGCCGTGAATGTCGGTCATCACCCAGCCGATGCCGAACGAACCGATCATCAGCAGCGCCATCAGCCAGTGCAGCGCGATGGCGGTGCGGGTCCATACGGCGCGCGTCAGCGGAATCGGGCGGGCGGTCGTCGCGTCGCGCATGTCGTTCATCGTCGGGGGGTCCGTTTGGGGCACTTCATCGGGCACTTCATCGGGTCCTCATTGCGTACTCATCGATTCAACGCGGCAGACGTCGGCTTCATTCCATCGTCGACCCGCCGGCCCGGTCACGCGCGATGCGTCCAACCGTGGCACACTCGACGCCTCGACGCCATCCACCGGCAGCGTCGCCCGCGTCGAGGACGCCGGGAACGCCCCACGCCGGCCGGCCGGACGCGCGCCGCGGCGCAGGCCCGGCCCGTGTCGCAGCGTGAAAGACGCGTTTGGTAACATGGCACGACGCTTGCTGCGATCTGCCGCCTCTCGCGCTGCGCGCGAACTCCGCCATTTTCGTCAACGTCGTTTTGCGTGATCTGCCTGCATGGCTTTTGAAAACCTGATCGCGTGTCACGAATGTGACGCGCTCTTTCGCAAGCCGCGCCTGCCCGGCCGGCGTTCCGCGCGCTGTCCGCGCTGCGGCGCCACGCTGCGCCACAGTGCGTCGGCGCAGCTCGACCGCATCTGCGCGATCACGCTTGCCGCGCTCATCACGTTCATCATCGCGCAGTCGTTTCCGATCGTCGAACTCGAAGCGAACGGCATCGAAACGCAATCGAGCCTCTTCGGCGCGCTGATCGTGCTGTGGGAAGAGAACATGCAGATCGTCGCGGTGATCGTGTTCTGCGCGACCGTGCTGTTCCCGCTGACCGAAATGGTCGCGCTGCTGTACGTGCTGCTGCCGGTGCGCAGCGGCTTCATTCCGCCCGGCTTCAACCGCGTGCTGCGCGCCATCCAGTTCGTGCGGCCATGGGGGATGCTCGAAGTGTTCATGCTCGGCGTGCTGGTCACGATCGTCAAGATGGCGAGCCTCGCACGCGTGATCCCCGAGACGTCGCTGTTCGCGTTCGGCGCGCTCACGCTGATGTTCACCGTCGTCGTCACGTTCGATTCGCGCACGCTGTGGGACATCGCCGATGCGCTGCGAGCGGGCGCGCGGGCGTCGCGTTCGGGCGCGATGGGCGCGACCGGCACGATCGGCGGCGCCGACGCTTCGCATTCCGCATCGCCCGACCGACGCGCGCCGCAATGAAATACACGTCCACCGCCGCCGCCGGCCTCGTGTCCTGCCACGCATGCGGACGGGTGCAGCCGTTCGTGCGCTCCGCCGCGCGGCAGCGCTGCGTGCGCTGCGACGCGCCGCTGCACCAGCGCAAGCCGGACAGCCTCGCGCGCACGTGGGCACTGCTGATGGCCGCCGCGCTGCTGTACATCCCGGCGAACCTGCTGCCGGTGATGCACACCACGTCGCTCGTCGGCGACGAGGACGACACGATCATGAGCGGCATCGTGTTCTTCTGGACCTCCGGCGACTGGCCGCTCGCGGTCATCGTGTTCGTCGCGAGCATCCTCGTGCCGATGCTGAAGCTCTTCGTCCTCGCGCTGCTCGCGACCACCGCGCAGCGCGGCTCGACGTGGCGCACGCACGAGCGCACCGCGCTCTACCGGATCGTCGAATTCATCGGCCGCTGGTCGATGCTCGACGTGTTCGTGATCACGCTGACGGTCGCGCTCGTGCGCTTCCAGTCGCTCGCGGTGATCACTGCCGGGCCGGGTGCGATCGCGTTCGGCTCGGTCGTGATCCTGACGATGCTCGCGTCGCTCCAGTTCGACCCGCGCCTGATCTGGGACCCGCTGAACCGCGGCGCGCGCCACGCGCCGCCGCCGCACTTGCCACCACCGCCTCACACTCAGGATGCGCCCCATGAATAGTCCGAACGGACCGACTCCGCCGTCCGCGGGCGGCTCGCTGCCGCCGGAACTGCCGGAGCCCGACATCGTGCCGCCGCGCCGCTGGCTGCCGTCGCTCGTGTGGATCGTGCCGCTCGTCGCCGCGCTGATCGGCATCACGCTCGTGGTCCGCTCGGTCACGAACCGCGGCCCGACGATCACGATCAGCTTCGCGAGCGCCGAAGGCATCGAAGCCGGCAAGACGAAGGTCAAGTACAAGGCCGTCGACATCGGCTCGGTGCGCTCGATCAAGCTGTCGCACAACCTGTCGCGCGTGCTCGTCGAAGTCGAGCTGACCAAGGATGCCGAAGCATTCGCGGTGAAGGACAGCCGCTTCTGGATCGTGCGGCCGCGCATCGGCGCGTCGGGCGTGTCGGGGCTCGGCACGCTGCTGTCCGGGTCGTACATCGGCGCGGACGCCGGGCGCTCGACCGAATCGCAATCGGACTTCGTCGGGCTCGAGACGCCGCCCGCCGTGACGATCGACGAGAAGGGCCACCGCTACACGCTGCACGCCGACACGCTCGGCTCGCTCGACATCGGCTCGCCGATCTTCTATCGGCGCGTGCAGGTCGGCCAGATCACCGGCTATGCGCTCGACAGCGACGGCACCGGCGTCACGCTGCAGGCGTTCGTCAGCGCGCCGTACGACCAGTACGTCGGCACCAACACGCGCTGGTGGCACGCGAGCGGCGTGAACGTGCAGCTCGATTCGAGCGGCTTCAGGCTGAACACGCAGTCGCTCGCGACGGTGATCGTCGGCGGCATCGCGTTCCAGCAGCCGCCGAGCCAGCCGATCGGTCCGCAGGCGGCCGACAACTCGAGGTTCCCGCTCGCGAGCGACGAAAGCGACGCGATGCGCGAGCCGGACGGCTCGCCGGTGCGCGTCGTGATGAACTTCAGCCAGTCGCTGCGCGGCCTTGCGATCGGCGCGCCGGTCGATTTCCGCGGGATCACGCTCGGTCGCGTGACGGACATCGGCATCCAGTACGACGCGAAGGCGCACAACTTCACGATGCCGGTCACGATGGACCTGTATCCGATGCGTCTGTCGCGCCGCGTGCGCGGCCAGCCGCTGCCGGCCGGGCCCACGCCGCAGGGCCACGAACTGCTGCACCAGCTCGTCGAACGCGGTCTGCGCGGGCAGCTGCGCACCGGCAACCTGCTGACCGGGCAGCTGTTCATCGCGCTCGACATGTTCCCGAAGGCCGCGCCGGCGCACGCGGGCATCGACACGGATCCGATGGAACTGCCGACCGTGCCGAACACGCTCGACGAGCTTCAGCTGCAGGTCGCGGACATCGCGAAGAAGCTCGACCAGGTGCCGTTCGACCAGATCGGCACGAACCTGAACAGCGCGTTGAAGAACGCCAACCAGCTGTTCACGCAGATGAACGGGCAACTCGTGCCGCAGGCGCGCGACACGCTCGCGGCCGCGCAAAAGACGTTCGGCAGCGCGGAGGCGACGCTGCAGCAGGATTCGCCGCTGCAGTCCGACGTGCATCAGGCGCTGCAGGAGCTCACGCGCACGCTGCAGTCGCTCAATGCGCTGTCCGACTATCTGGAGCGGCATCCCGAATCGCTGCTGCGCGGCAAACCAGGAGAAAAACCATGACGTTCGACCGGCACCCCGCCTGCGTGCGAGCGCCGCGCCGTTCCGCACGCGCCGCGCTCGCCGCGCCGGCGGCGCGCTTCGCCGCGTGCGTGCTCGCGGTGGCCGCGCTCGGCGGCTGCGCGTCGCCGCCGAGCCACTTCTACACGCTCAATCCAGGCGACACGACCGCCCCCGCCCTCGCGAATCCGTCGCTGCTGATCGCAGTCGCGCCGGTCGACATGCCGCCGCAGGTCGCGAAAAGCCAGCTCGTCGTGCAACGCGGCGTGGGCCAGGTCGACGTGCTCGAACAGGAGCGCTGGGCGTCGCTGCCCGGCGACGAAGTGCGGCGCGCGCTGTCGGGATACCTCACGCAGCGGCTCGGCACGATCGACGTGTACGGCTCGCCGTATCCGCAAGGCGTGCCCGTGTACCGGATCAGCGTGAACGTGCAGCGTTTCGAGTCGTGGCCGGGCTCGCATGCGCTGATCGACGCGGTGTGGAGCGTGCGCTCGCTCGCGACACAAAACGTGATGACCTGCCGCAGCGTGCTGAACGAGCCGGTCGGCGCCGGATACGATCCGCTCGTCGCGGGGCATCGCCGCGCGGTCGAGGCGCTGTCGGAGTCGATTGCGGCGGGCGTGCGCTCGCTCGCGCAGGCCGCGCCGGTTCGCGCCGGCGCGCGCGCGGCGGCGAGCGTCGTCGCGTGCCCCGCGCCGGCGCCGGCGGCGAGCGCGACAGTGGGCGGACAGTGAGCCGAACGGCAGGCAGGACAGCGAACGGAACAGCCGGTAGAACAGCGCCCGGGACAGCACGCCGGACAGCGCGCCAAACAGCGAGCACGAAGGCGGACTGACGAACGGCGCCGCGCGGCCAACCGCGTACAATAGCGCCTTCCCCGCAGCGTCCCATCCTTCCTTCATGTCTTTCGATTTTTTTGTCCCCTGCCCGCGTGGGCTCGAAGCCGCGCTCGCCGCCGAACTCGCCGAAGCGGCCGCGAACCGGCTGCCCCCCGGCGCGCTGCAACCGGGGGCGCCCGTGCCCGGCGGCGTGCATTTCCGCGGCAACTGGGCGGGCGGCATGGCCGCGAACCTGCATTCGCGGATCGCGAGCCGCGTGCTGCTGAAAATCGCGCAGCGCCCGTACCGCAACGAGCAGGACGTGTACGCGCTCGCGCGCGAGCAGCGCTGGGAACAGTGGTTCTCCGCGAACGAGACGCTGCGCGTCGACGTCACCGCGATCAAGTCGCCGCTGCGCAGCCTCGAATTCGCGACGCTGCGCGTGAAGGATGCGATCTGCGACCGGCTGCGCGACGTGAGCGGCGCGCGGCCGAGCATCGACACCGCCGTGCCCGACGTGCGCGTGTTCGCGTTCCTGACGGCGAGCGACTGCACGCTGTATCTCGACACGTCCGGCGAGCCGCTGTTCAAGCGCGGCTGGCGGCTCGACAAGGGCGCGGCGCCGCTGCGCGAGAACCTCGCGGCCGGCATCCTGCGTCTGACCGGCTGGACGCCGGGCACGCCGCTGTACGACCCGATGTGCGGCAGCGGCACGTTCCTCGCGGAAGCCGCACAGGTCGCGCTCGACATCGCGCCCGGCATCGACCGGCGCTTTGCGTTCGAGAAGATGAAGCAGTTCGATTCGGCCGCCTGGCGGCATCTGAAGGGCGCGGCGGCAGCCGCGCGCGACGACGCGCGACGCGCGGCGAAAGACCTGCAGATCTACGGCAGCGACATCTCCGGCGACATGCTGGAGAAGGCCCGCGCGAACTTCCAGCGCGCCGGTTTTTCGAACGTGCCGCTCAAGCAGGTCGACGCGCGCGGGATGACGCCGCCGAGTGCGACGCCCGGCATCGTCGTCGCGAATCCGCCGTACGGCGAGCGCATCGAGGTGCGCGGTCGCAACGCGCGCGGCGAGGCGCGTCCCACCGCGCGTGAAGCGCGCGAGGCACGCGGCGAAGACGAAGGCTTCCGCCGCGTGCAGACCGACGCGACGGACAGCGAGTTCTTCCACGCGCTCGGCGATGCGCTGAAGCAGCGTTTCACCGGCTGGCGCGCGTTCATCCTGAGCTCCGACCGCAAGCTGCCGGGGCAGCTGCGTCTGCGCGAATCGGCGAAAACGCCGCTCTATAACGGCGCGCTCGAATGCCGTCTGTTCCGCTTCGATCTGATTGCCGGCAGCGTGCGGCAGCGCGGCGCGAACCCGGCCGCCTCCGCCGACGAACAGCAAAAGCCCGACTGATCGACGCCGTTCGCCGCGCGCGAAACCGCGTGGCGAACGAACCCGCCTCTCCTCGCCCACCGTTACTGACAGAACGTTGTCAGCAGCCCCGCCGCACACTGCGGCTACGCCATCCCGGCGCCCGCGCTGCTGCCGTTCACTGTCACCGAGGAGCCCATCATGTCCACCGAAATGTCCCGCGTCATCGCCTGGTTCGAGATCCCCGCACACGACCTCGACCGCGCGACGCGCTTCTACGAAGCCGCACTCGACGTGTCGTTGCAGCGCGACGTATTCGGCGGCGTGCCGATGTCGCTGTTCGGTCACGCCGAGGCCGACACGGGCGGCTGCATCGTGTTCAATCCGCACGAGTCGAAGCCGCATGCGGATGGGGTGCTCGTCTATCTGAATGCGAAGCCGTCGGTGAGCGCCGCGCTCGACCGCATCGAAAAGGCCGGCGGCAAGAAGCTCGGCCCGGCCGTCGAGTTGCCGAACAACTACGGCTACATCGGCCATTTCCTCGACAGCGAAGGCAACCGCGTCGGCCTGCACGCGCCGAAGCTCGCGTGACGACAACGAACGTGCGTGCCGTTCTCCATGCGTCGCAAGTCGGGCGGCCATCGACCGCGCGCCCGGCGCTATCATCGCCGCATCGCCTGACCCGCGGCGCACGTGCCGCCTGAAACTCCATGTCCCGTCGCGCCGACCGTCTGTTCCAGATCGCCGAACTGCTGCGCGGCCGCCGCCTGACGACCGCGCAGCAACTCGCCGAATGGCTCGCGGTGTCGCCGCGCACCGTCTATCGCGACGTCCGCGATCTGCAGTTGTCCGGCGTGCCGATCGAAGGCGAAGCGGGCATCGGCTACCGCCTCGCGCGCAGCGCGAGCCTGCCGCCGCTCACGTTCACCGCCGACGAACTGGCCGCGCTCGCGGTCGGCGCGCGGATAGCCGAGTCGTGGGGCGGCACGGCGCTCGCCGGCGGCGCGCGCGGCGCGCTCGCGAAGATCGCCGCCGCGATGCCCGCGGAAAAACGCGCGATCCTCGAACGGCTCGCAGTGTTCGCGCCGTCGTTTCACATCGACCGCGCGTTCTCGGAGAAGGTCGATGCGTTGCATCGCGCGGTGGACGCGCGGCAGATCGTGCGCTTCGGCTATTGCGACCGGCTCGGCGCGCGCACCGAGCGGCGCGTGTGGCCGCTCGGGCTCGCGTACTGGGGTGCGCGCTGGACCGTCGGCGCGTGGTGCGAGCTGCGCGCGGACTTCCGCAATTTCGACATCGCGCGCATGGAAGGCGTCGAGGTGCTGGAGCCGTTTCCCGACGTCAGCGGGCGGCGGCTCGCCGACTACCTGCGGCGCGTGAACGCGCCGTCGCGTGCGTCGTGACGCGCGCTCAATCGACCGACTTCACCATCTCCTCGATCACCTTCTTCGCGTCGCCGAACACCATCATCGTCTTGTCGAGGTAGAAGAGTTCGTTGTCGAGCCCCGCATAGCCGGCCGCCATCGAGCGCTTGTTCACGATCACCGTGCGCGCCTTGTACGCCTCGATGATCGGCATCCCCGCGATCGGCGACTTCGGGTCGTTCTTCGCGGCCGGATTCACGACGTCGTTCGCGCCGAGCACCAGCACGACGTCGGTCTGCCCGAACGCGTTGTTGATGTCGTCCATCTCGTAGACGAGGTCGTACGGCACCTCGGCCTCCGCGAGCAGCACGTTCATGTGGCCCGGCATCCGGCCCGCGACCGGATGGATCGCGTAGCGCACGTCGACGCCCTTTTCGAGCAGCTTGTCGGTGAGTTCCTTCAACGCATGCTGCGCGCGCGCGACCGCGAGACCGTAGCCCGGCACGATCACGACCGACTCGGCGTTGCCGAGCATGAACGCCGCGTCGTCGGCGGAGCCCGACTTCACCGGACGCTCTTCCCTCGCGCCGCCCGCCGCGCCCGCGCCCGCCTCGGCGCCGAAGCCGCCGAGCAGCACGTTGAAGAACGAGCGGTTCATCGCGCGGCACATGATGTACGAAAGAATCGCGCCGGACGACCCGACGAGCGAGCCCGCGACGATCAGCATCGGATTGTTCAGCGAGAAGCCGATGCCGGCCGCCGCCCACCCGGAGTACGAGTTCAGCATCGACACGACGACGGGCATGTCGGCGCCGCCGATCGGGATGATGATCAGCACGCCGAGCGCGAACGCGATCAGCGTCATGACGATGAACGGCAGCCACGACTGCGTCAGGAAGAACAGGATGCCGAAGCCGATCATCCCGAGCGCGAGCATCAGGTTCAGCAGGTGCTGGCCCGGATAGACGACCGGCGCCCCCTGAAACAGGCGGAATCTATATTTGCCGGAAAGCTTGCCGAACGCGATCACCGAGCCGGAAAACGTGATCGCGCCGACGAACGTGCCGATGAACAGCTCGATCCGGTTGCCGTACGGCAGGAACTCCGGATACGGCGAATCCTCGGCGACGAGCCCGAACGCCGACGGCTCGGCCACCACCGCGTACGCGATGCACACGGCCGCGAGACCGATCAGCGAGTGCATCGCGGCGACGAGTTCGGGCATCTTCGTCATCTCGACGCGCGCGGCCACGTACGCGCCGACCGCGCCGCCGACGATCAGCGCGACGAGCAGCAACCCGATCCCGAGCGCGGGATTCGCGCCGAATTGCGCGGACTCGCGCAGGATCAGCGCGAGCGTGGTCAGGATCGCGATCGCCATGCCGGCCATCCCGAACACGTTGCCGGCGCGCGCCGTCTTCGGATGCGACAGTCCCTTGAGCGCCTGAATGAAGAACACCGACGCAACGAGGTACAGCAGCGTCACGACGTTCATGTTCATTGCGCGCCCTCCTTCGTGCCGGGCAGCTTTTTCGGCTCCTTCTTGCGGAACATTTCGAGCATGCGCCGCGTGACGAGAAATCCGCCGAACACGTTGACCGCCGCGAGCAGCACCGCGAGCGTCCCGAAGAACTTGCCCGGCCCGCCGACGGTGAGCCCGGTCGCGAGCATCGCGCCGACGATCACGATCGCCGAGATCGCGTTCGTCACCGCCATCAGCGGCGTGTGCAGCGCGGGCGTCACGTTCCACACGACGTGGTAGCCGACGTACACCGCCAGCACGAAAATGATCAGGTCGATCACGGTATGGTTGACGACTTCCATCGCGTTTCTCTCCTCGTCAGACGTTGCGCGCGAGTTGACCGTCGCGGGCGATCAGCGTCGCCGCGACGATGTCGTCCGCGAGATCGATGTTCAGGGATCCTTCCTTCGTGACGATCAGCTTCAGGAAGTCGAGCAGATTGCGCGCGTACAGCGACGACGCATCCGCGCCGACCATCGCCGCGAGATTCGTGTAGCCGCAGATCGTCACGCCGTGGCGCACGACCACCTGGTCCGCCTCGGTCAGCGGGCAGTTGCCGCCGCGCCGGCCGCTCGCGTCGTCTGCGACCGGGCCGCGCCCGGCCGCCAGATCGACGACGACCGAACCCGGCTTCATCGCCTGCACGGTCGCCGCGGGCAGCAGCGTCGGCGCGTCGCGGCCCGGAATCAGCGCGGTCGAGATCACGATGTCCGCCTGCGTCGCGCGCTCGTGCACGAGCGCGGCCTGGCGCGCGAGCCACGACGGCGGCATCGGCCGCGCGTAGCCGCCGACGCCGATCGCCGCCTCGCGTTCGTCGTCGGTCTCGTACGGCACGTCGAGAAACTTCGCGCCGAGCGATTCGATCTGCTCCTTCACGGCGGGCCGCACGTCCGACGCCTCGATCACCGCGCCGAGCCGCCGCGCGGTCGCGATCGCCTGCAGCCCCGCGACGCCCGCGCCGAGCACCAGCACGCGCGCCGCCTTCACGGTGCCGGCGGCGGTCATCAGCATCGGCATGAAGCGCGGATACAGGTTCGCCGCGACCAGCACCGCCTTGTACCCGGCGATGTTCGCCTGCGACGACAGCACGTCGAGGCTCTGCGCGCGCGTCACGCGCGGCGCGGCTTCGAGCGCGAACGCGGTCACGCCCGCCTCGGCCAGTTGCGCCGCGTTCTGCGCGTTGAACGGATCGAGCATGCCGACCAGCACCGCGCCGCGCTTCAGGAACGGCAGTTCGCTCACCGATGGGGACTGGACCTTCAGCACGAGGTCGGCGCCGAGCGCGGTGGCCGCATCGACGATCTCCGCGCCGACGGCCGTGTACGCGTCGTCCGGGAAGCTCGCCGCGGTGCCCGCGCCGGCCTGGACCGTCACGCGGTGGCCCTGGCTCACGTAACGCTTGACCGTCTCCGGCGTCGCGGCGACGCGGGTTTCGTTCGCCCGCGTCTCGGCGGGCACTCCGATATGCATCGTTGATTCCTCCTCGACATCATGTTTGGTAACAACTTACGAGGGGCTGCTTTTTTCTCATCCAACGGCAAACGGCAACGAAGCAACTTTAACCGAACCCCCGTGCCGGAAGGAAATGGCGAAAACGCGGAAGGATCCTGCCCCAGGCAGCGCCTCGGCCGTCCCGGTAAAATGCCGGTCCATGAAGAAGGAAACCTGGGTTCCACATGTGACCGTGGCCGCGATCGCCGAGCGCGACGGGCGGTTTCTGCTCGTCGAGGAACACACGCGGGCCGGACTGCGGCTCAATCAGCCGGCGGGCCACCTGGAAGCCGGCGAGGCGCTCATCGACGCCGTGATCCGCGAGACGCTCGAAGAAACCGCGCATCCGTTCACGCCCGAGGCGCTCGTCGGCGTGTATATGACGCATTTCGGTCAGCCAGGCGAATCCGGCGACACGTATCTGCGTTTCACGTACTGCGGGCGGGCGGGCGACGCGATCGCGCACCGCGCGCTCGATCCCGACATTGTTCGCGCGCTGTGGCTGACCGTCGACGAATTGCGCGAAGCGAGCGCACGCCACCGCACGCCCCTCGTCATGAAATGCGTGGACGACTATCTGGCCGGCAAGCGGACGCCGCTCGATTTCGTCCACACACACGCAGTCGCACCCGGCTTGCGCGCGGGTCGCCCAGAATCAGGCAGCAATCCATGAGCAAAAAGAAGGTCGTAGTAGGCATGTCAGGCGGCGTCGATTCGTCGGTCACCGCGTGGCTGCTCAAAGAGCAGGGGTTCGACGTCGTCGGCCTCTTCATGAAGAACTGGGAAGACGACGACGACAGCGAATACTGCTCGACGCGCGAGGACTGGATCGACGTGGTGTCGGTCGCGGACCTGATCGGCATCGACGTCGAAGCCGTCAATTTCGCGGCCGAATACAAGGACCGCGTGTTCGCCGAGTTCCTGCGCGAGTATTCGGCGGGCCGCACGCCGAATCCGGACGTGCTGTGCAACGCGGAGATCAAGTTCAAGGCGTTTCTCGATCACGCGATGTCGCTCGGCGCGGAAACGATCGCGACCGGCCACTACGCGCGCGTGCGCGAGCGCGACGGACGTTTCGAATTGCTGAAGGCGACGGACCACACGAAGGATCAGTCGTACTTCCTGCACCGGCTGAATCAGGCGCAACTTTCGCGGACGATGTTCCCGCTCGGCGAGATCCCGAAGACGCGCGTGCGCGCGATCGCCGAGCAGATCGGCCTGCCGAACGCGAAGAAGAAGGACTCGACCGGCATCTGCTTCATCGGCGAGCGGCCGTTCCGCGACTTCCTGAACCGCTATCTGCCGACGAAGCCGGGGCCGATGAAGACGCCCGACGGCAAGGTGATCGGCGAGCATATCGGGCTCGCGTTCTATACGTTCGGCCAGCGCAAGGGCATCGGGCTCGGCGGCAGCAAGGACGGCAGCGGCGAGCCGTGGTTCGTCGCCGGCAAGGACATTCCTTCGAACACGCTGTATGTGGTGCAGGGCCACGATCATCCGTGGCTGCTGTCGCGCGAGCTGCGTGCCGGCAACGTGAGCTGGGTCGCGGGCGAGCCGCCGGCCGACGGCCACGCGTGCGCGGCCAAGACCCGCTACCGGCAGGCGGATGCGCGCTGCACGTTCCGGGCGGCGGGCGAGCACGGCGACGGCCAGTTCGCGCTCGCGTTCGACGACGCGCAGTGGGCGGTGACGCCGGGGCAGTCGGCGGTGCTCTACGACGGCGACGTGTGCCTCGGCGGCGGGATCATCGAGCACGCGGCGACCGCGCAGCCTTTTTCCGCTCAGACGGCGGCACCGCGCGCGCCGCGTCAGGCGGTGTTGCTGGGGGCGAAGGGGTAGAGAGAACAATACCGCGGGCGGCGCGGGTGTTTCGTTGATACCAGGCGCGTAGCGTCAGTACGCGCTCCGCCCGATAACCGACTAGAAGGCCGACCTCTCACGGGTCGGCCTTTTTGGTTAACCGGCGCAGCCGGAAGACGATATCCCAAAAACATAGGAATCCTGCGATCTGCTAGGTTTACGCCGCGCCGGGGTTTGCCTGGTGTCCCAACCCCGTCAGGCGGAGAAGCTTCCATGCAAAAGTGCGATAACCGAAGGTGCCCGATTTGCTACCCCAACTGGAAAGCAGAAGAGGAAACCGAGCGAACCAGAGCGGAGCAGGACAAGCAGGATTGCATGACTTGCTGGCGCAACTTGCAAAAGGAGGCGGAGAAGATCGTTTCGATTCCCGATCCTATTGCGCGCAACCGGCGCATCAATGCTGCTTATGCGCAGTTGTGGCAGGACGACCGCCGTTTTCAGTGGGCGGGGCTTGCCGCGTTTGCGTCGAAGCAAGTCGGATGTGGCCTGCTAAATGCCGCCGAAATGATCAAGACGTCAAACCGTCAGCGGGACGCATATCAGCGGTGGGACAAGAACGCCTCATTGCTCGAGCGGATGTCACCTTATGCATCGCCGCGAATGCCCATTCCCGACCAGGCGATGGGTGGCGTTGCCGAAGCGGTGTATCGAATGATGGCGATGGGAAACACGGCGCTGTTTCTCGAAATCTGGCCGCTGCACAAGTTCTACGAAGCCTTCGGCCTGGCACGGTTCAAGCGTTGCTATCCAGAAAGACAGAACATCGGCGCGTCCACAAACTGGCCTATTAAGAAAATCCCGTTCGGGACTGCCTGGCCTGACGTCGTAGAGGCGTTTTCGGCAATAGATCGAGGCGATATCAAGGGTGGCGTGGAATTCATGGCACGCCACGAGCAACTCAACATCCTTCAGCCTGCGATGTACGACGAGACGACGTTCGCCACGCTGATGCGCACCAATCAGCTTGCGTGGGCGCTGCACTTTCCGACCGGATCGGCACAAGAGATTCAGTTGACGCTGGCAAATACATGCACCGTGACGGGAGCGAACGGACACCAGGAGCTTTTCAGCAGAGAGCCGCTCGCCAATCTTGCCGATTCCGGACAGCGCATGGCGTTCGTCAGACGAGCCGCCGAGCGGTTCGATGAATTGCTGCGCGACCCGTTGCGCAAACATGACGTCGAGAATTCGCTTCATCTGATCGCGCATCCGAGGTGAGCATGCTTGGACGGCTATTCAAAATGCTCGCGGCCATCGCATTGCCGGGTGCAGCAGTGTTGGGGTTGTGCGCGTCGTTACTGCCGGCCGACGAAGTGGTGCTGACGCTAGGCGACTCCTATGAGAAGGTTCGCAATCGGTCCCGAGCGGCGCTGCCTCCACTGGAGAAAAACACGAACTGGGCAGGCGCGGTGTCACGTCCTGCCAGGCTTCGATTCACGGAGCCCGGGAAGAGCTTCGTCACACCGCCTGCAAAATTCCTCGCTGTGACCTACGACGCTCGCGGCCTCGTCGACGGTGTACGTCTGTCGCCGCAGCTCGACGCACTGCCTTTGAACGAAACGCTGGCGATCGTCACCGACTTGCAGGATCAGTTGCGGCAGGCGTGGACACCGTTTCGTTCGAAGCGCTGGCAGCCGATCCAGGACGATGTCGCGACGCGCAACGCGATTCGCCGTTGCGACGATCCGACTGCGCGCTGGAACGGCGGCTCCGAACTGCAGCTGTCGATCGACATTCGTTGCTTGCGCACGGACGCTCGACCGGATGACGAGCGCTTCCTGATTACGCTGGTTCTGAGCCGGCCGTGGGTCGATGACCGCGAATAGCCGGACCGTGACCGGCCCGCGCCCCCCTCAACTCTCCGGCCGCGTATCCACGAACGACTGCCGTTGCGACAGCTTGTCGAAGTACCGCGCGAGGTTCGGATGCTGCTCGCGCCAGTTGACGTCCGGCATCCGGAACTCCAGATAGCCGAGCGCGCAGCCGACCGAGATATCCGCGAGCGTGTAGCGATTGCCCGCGCACCACGCATTGCTGCCGAGGCCTTGCGCCATCGCGACGAGCGCCTCGTCGATCTTCTTGCGCTGGCGCGCGACCCAGCCGTCGCTGCGCTGCTCGGGCGTGCGTTGCGTGTCTTCCAGACGGATCAGCACGGCGGCGTCGAGCACGCCGTCCGCGAGCGCTTCCCAGCAGCGCACCTCGACGCGCTCCCGCCCCGACGGCGGAATCAGCTTGCCCACCGGCGACAGCGTATCGACGTACTCGCAGATCACGCGCGAGTCGAACACCGCTTCGCCGTCTTCCATCACGAGACAGGGCACCTTGCCGAGCGGATTGAACGCGTGAATGGCCGTGTCCTGCGCCCAGACGTTTTCGAGCACGAGCTTGTAGTCGATCTTCTTTTCGGCCAGTACGATCCGCGCCTTGCGGACGTACGGGCTCGCGAGCGAACCGATAAGTTTCATTGCACCTGCCTTTTCTGGAATCCGGCGGAAGTATACGTTGGTTTCCCTTTTTTCCTACGTGGCGACCCCACGTGTCAGACAATACCTGACAGTTAATGTGGATGGAATGCAACAGCGGGTCGACGACGGCGAACGCGCGCGCCGCCCTCCGGCGCCCGTCCGCCGGCGCCGGGCCAACGGCCGCACGCCCTCGGGCGCCGCCGGCCGGCGCTACAATCGCACGATGACCTCGACGAATCCCACGAACTTGTCCACGGCGCCATCCGCCGCGCCCTCCGCCGCGCCCGCGGACGCGCTGCCCGGCCCCGACGGCGGCCGCGACCTGTACCGCGCACGGCGCGAGCGCGTGCTCGCCGCGATGCGCGCGCGCGGCGGCGGCGTCGCGCTGGTGCCGACCGCGTCCGAAGCGCTGCGCAACCGCGACGCCGACTATCCGTACCGCCACGACAGCTATTTTTACTACCTGACCGGCTTCACCGAGCCCGAGTCGATGCTCGTGCTCGACGCGAACGCCGGCGACGGCGAGCCGACGTCGATCCTGTTCTGCCGCGCGAAGAACGCCGAGCGCGAGACCTGGGACGGCTTTCGCCACGGCCCGGACGCGGCCCGCGACACGTTCGGCTTCGATGCCGCGTTCCCGTCCGACGAGCGCGACGCCCGCCTGCCGCAACTGATCGCGAACCGCCCGGCGCTGCACTACGCGCTCGCCGCGTCGAGCGGGTTCGACGAGCAGGTCCGGCGCTGGCTCGACGCGGTGCGCGCGCAGTCGCGCAGCGGCATTACCGCGCCGTCGGCCGCGTACGACCTGCTGCCGGTGCTCGACGAGATGCGCGTCGTGAAGGACGCGCACGAGCTGTCGGTGATGCGCCGCGCCGCGCAGATTTCGGCCCTCGCGCATCGGCGGGCGATGGCCGCGTGCCGCCCCGGCATCCGCGAGTACGAGCTGGAAGCCGAGCTGCTTTATGCGTTTCGCAAGCACGGCGCGCACGGGCCGGCGTACGGCTCGATCGTCGCGGCCGGCGCGAATGCGTGCGTGCTGCACTATCCGGCCGGCAACGCCGTCGCGCGCGACGGCGACCTCGTGCTGATCGACGCCGCCTGCGAGCTGAACGGCTATGCATCGGACATCACGCGCACGTTCCCGGCCAACGGCCGCTTTTCGCCCGCGCAGCGCGAGCTGTACGACATCGTGCTCGCCGCGCAGCAGGCGGCGATCGACGCGACGCGCGCCGGCGTCGATTTCGACACGCCGCATCAGGCGGCGATCCGCGTGCTCGCGCAGGGCCTGCTGGACACCGGGATCGTCGACCGTCAGCGCTTTGCGTCCGTCGACGACGTGATCGCCGAGCGCGCGTACGCGCGCTTTTACATGCATCGCACCGGGCACTGGCTCGGGATGGACGTCCACGACGCCGGCGATTACCGCGAACGCGGCGTGCCGGTCGCCCACGGCGAGGCGCCGCCGTGGCGCACGCTGCGCGAGTCGATGACGCTGACGATCGAGCCGGGCCTGTACATCCGCGCGGCCGACGACGTGCCGCAGCGCTACTGGGACATCGGCATCCGGATCGAGGACGACGCGGTCGTCACCGCGACCGGCTGCGAGCTGATCACGCGCGACGTGCCGGTCGACGCGGCCGACATCGAAGCGCTGATGAAGGACGCGCGCGAGCGCGCCTGACGCATCGATCTGTGCACCCATCCAGCCTCATCTGAACGGAACGCCATGAATGCAGTGACCGACACCGCCGGCGCGAACGCCCACCCGGAATCCAGCCGGCCGTTCGACTACGACGTGACGATCGTCGGCGCGGGGCCGGTCGGCCTCGCGCTCGCCGGCTGGCTCGCGCGGCGCAGCGCGACGCAGTCGCTGTCGGTCGCGCTGATCGACTCGCGCGAGCCCGAAGACAGCGTCGCCGACCCGCGCGCGATCGCCGTGTCGCAAGGCAGCCGCACGCTGCTCGACGCGCTCGCATGGCCGAAGGATGCGACGCCGATCGAGCGCATCCACGTGTCGCAGCGCGGACACTTCGGCCGCACGCTGATCGACCGCGCGGACTACGGGCTGCCGGCGCTCGGCTACGTCGCGCGTTACGGCTCAATCGTGCAGGCGCTCGCGAAGGCGGTGCGCGCGACGCCCGTCCACTGGCTGCACCAGACGCACGCGCTGCCGCCGGTCCACGAACACGACGGCGTCACGCTGCCGATCGAAAGCCGGCACGTCGCGCGCAATCTGCGCACGCGGGTGCTCGTGAACGCCGAGGGCGGCCTGTTCCAGCGGCACGGGGACGCTCGCGAGGTCGCGTCGGCCGGCAAGCGGTCGCGCGACTATGGACAGACGGCGCTCGTCGGCGTCGTCACCGTGTCGGCGCCGCAGCCGCACGTCGCGTGGGAGCGCTTCACGAACGAAGGGCCGATCGCGCTGCTGCCGATGGGCGGCGTGCGCGGCGCGGATTACGCGCTCGTCTGGTGCTCCGCGCCGAGCGAGGGCGAGCGGCGCGCGCAGCTCACCGACGCGCAGTTCCTCGCGGAACTCGAAACCGCGTTCGGCGCGCGGATGGGCCACTTCACGCAGATTCACGGCCGCGCGTCGTTCCCGCTCGGGCTGACGGCCACCGGCGCGCTCGCGAGCGGCCGCATCGCGGTGATCGGCAACGCCGCGCAGACTCTGCATCCGGTCGCGGGCCAGGGGCTGAACCTCGGTCTGCGCGACGCGCACGCGCTCGCCGACGCGCTCGCGCGGCACGGCGCGACGCCGCTCGCGCTCGCGGACTTCGCGCGCCGGCGCACGTTCGACCGGCGCATGACGATCGGCGCGACCGATACGCTCGCGCGCCTGTTTACCGTCGATTTCGCGCCGCTCGCGACGCTGCGCGGGCTCGCGCTGACCGCGCTCGAATTCGTGCCGCCGGTGAAGGCGGCGCTCGCGCGGCAGATGATGTTCGGACAGCGAAGCTAGAAGCCATCGCGCGCAGGGTGGGACTCGCGCCGCGGTTTCGTCCGGCGACGGCGTCTGGGTGTCGGGTGCCTCGCCGGGTGCCGCGCGCCGGATGCCTCGCCGGGTGTCGGGTGCCACGCGCCAGGTAACGAGCGCCGACCACCCCGCCCCCCACCGCCTCTGAACTGCGTCTAAACCGCCCCTAAACCGTCTTCGGCGCCGTCCGTTAACGCTAAAATACGCGTTTCCCCTTTCGTTTCCGCGATCGCGCCCCATCGGCGCGTCGCGCTTTGCCCGCGCCCATGTCCACACTGCGGTTGACGCTCGGCCGTCACGTCCTGCGCAACAACCTGTTCGTCGCCCCGATGGCGGGCGTCACGGACCGCCCGTTCCGCCAGCTCTGCAAGCGCCTCGGCGCCGGTTACGCGGTGTCGGAGATGGTCGCGTCGAACGCGCAGTTGTGGAAGAGCGAGAAAACGATGCGCCGTGCGAACCATCAGGGCGAGGTCGAGCCGATCGCCGTGCAGATCGCCGGCGCCGATCCCGCGATGATGGCCGAGGCCGCCCGCTACAACGTCGCGAACGGCGCGCAGATCATCGACATCAACATGGGCTGCCCGGCGAAGAAAGTCTGCAACGTCGCGGCCGGCTCCGCGCTGCTGCAGGACGAGCCGCTTGTCGCGCGGATCGTGAAGGCGGTCGTCGACGCAGTCGGCGTGGGGGCCGATGCGGTGCCCGTCACGCTGAAAATCCGCACCGGCTGGGACCGCGAGCATCGCAACGCGCTGACGATCGCGCGCATCGCCGAGGATAACGGCATCTCGATGCTGACCGTCCACGGCCGCACGCGCGCGGACCTGTATCACGGCGAGGCCGAATACGACACGATCACCGCGGTGAAGGCCGCCGCGCGCATTCCGGTGGTGGCGAACGGCGATATCGCGTCGCCGCAGAAGGCGCGCGACGTGCTCGCGGCCACCGGCGCCGATGCGATCATGATCGGCCGCGCCGCGCAGGGCCGGCCGTGGCTCTTTCGCGAGATCGAACACTTCCTCGCGACCGGCGAATTGCTGCTGCCGCCGCGCGTCGACGACATCCAGACGATCATGAACGAACATCTGGAGGACCACTACGCGTTTTACGGCGAATTCACCGGGGTACGTACTGCGCGCAAGCACATCGGCTGGTACACTCGCGGCCTTCGCGGCGCCCACGCGTTCAGGCACCGCATGAACACGCTGGACACCACGCGCGAACAGTTGCTCGCGGTCAACCAGTTCTTCGACGAGCAGAAAGCCGTGTCCGAGCGGCTCGTGTACGTCGACGAAGAACCCGGCGAGCAGGAATCCACCGATCGACTGGCAGCATGAGCAAGCACAACATCGAACAATGCGTCCGCGACAGCCTGGACATTTACTTCCAGGATCTCGACGGCTCCAACCCGCACGACGTCTATGAAATGGTGATGTCGTGCGTCGAAAAACCGATGCTCGAGGTGGTGCTCGAGCAGGCCGGCGGCAACCAGTCGCTCGCCGCCGAGTATCTCGGCATCAACCGCAATACGCTGCGCAAGAAGCTGCAGCAGCACGGCCTTCTGTAGTCGGCTGCTGCCCTCGCGCCCCGTCTTCCGACTCTTCTCGTTTTCATCCACCATCATGATCAGGCAAGCGCTCATCTCCGTATCCGACAAGTCGGGCATCGTCGACTTCGCGAAGTCGCTGTCCGGCCTCGGCGTCAAGATCCTGTCGACGGGCGGCACCGCGAAACTGCTCGCCGACGCCGGTCTCCCCGTGACCGAAGTGGCCGACTACACCGGCTTTCCGGAAATGCTCGACGGCCGCGTGAAGACGCTGCATCCGAAAGTGCATGGCGGCATCCTCGCGCGCCGCGACCTGCCCGAGCACATGGCCGCGCTCGAAAAACACGACATCCCGACGATCGACCTGCTCGTCGTGAACCTGTACCCGTTCGTGCAGACCGTCGCGAAGGAAGAGTGCACGCTCGAGGACGCGATCGAGAACATCGACATCGGCGGCCCGACGATGCTGCGCTCGGCCGCGAAGAATCATCGCGACGTGACGGTGGTCGTCGATCCGGCCGACTACGCGACGGTGCTCGACGAAATGCGCGCGAACGGCAACACGGTCGGCTACGCGACGAACTTCCGTCTCGCGACGAAGGTGTTCGCGCACACCGCGCAGTACGACGGCGCGATCACGAACTATCTGACGAGCCTGACCGACGAGCTGCAGCACAAGTCGCGCAACGCGTATCCGGCCGTGCTGAACGTCGCGTTCGACAAGGTGCAGGACCTGCGCTACGGCGAGAACCCGCATCAGAGCGCCGCGTTCTACCGCGACCTGTCGGTGCCGGCCGGCGCGCTCGCGAACTATCGGCAGCTGCAGGGCAAGGAGCTGTCGTACAACAACATCGCCGATTCGGACGCCGCGTGGGAATGCGTGAAGACGTTCGACGTGCCGGCCTGCGTGATCGTCAAGCATGCGAATCCGTGCGGCGTCGCGGTCGCGGACAACGCGCACGACGCGTACGCGAAGGCGTTCAAGACCGATCCGACGTCGGCGTTCGGCGGGATCATCGCGTTCAACCGCGAAGTGGACGAGGCGGCGGCGCAGGCCGTCAGCAAGCAGTTCGTCGAGGTGCTGATCGCGCCGTCGTTCTCGGATGCGGCGAAAGCGTTGTTCGCCGCGAAGCAGAACGTGCGTCTGCTCGAAATCGCGCTCGGCGACGGCCATAACGCGTTCGATTTCAAGCGCGTCGGCGGCGGCCTGCTCGTGCAGTCGCTCGATTCGAAGAACGTGCAGCCGCACGAACTGCGCGTCGTCACGAAGCGTCATCCGACGCCGAAGGAAATGGACGACCTGCTGTTCTCGTGGCGCGTCGCGAAGTTCGTGAAGTCGAACGCGATCGTGTTCTGCGCGGGCGGGATGACGCTCGGCGTCGGCGCGGGCCAGATGAGCCGCGTCGATTCCGCGCGGATCGCGAGCATCAAGGCGCAGAACGCGGGGCTCACGCTCGCGGGATCGGCGGTCGCGTCGGATGCGTTCTTCCCGTTCCGCGACGGCCTCGACGTGGTCGTCGCGGCGGGCGCGATCTGCGTGATCCAGCCGGGCGGCTCGATGCGCGACGACGAAGTGATCGCCGCCGCCGACGAGCACAACATCGCGATGGTGATGACCGGCGTGCGCCACTTCCGGCACTGAGCACCGGGTGCCCGATCGCACGCGGCGCGAGGGCGCCGCGTAAAAAAACCCGCCGCGCGCGTTATTGCGCCGGCGGGTTTTTCTCGGGTCCGAAGAGCCGTTAATTGAAGATGCCGGTCTTCCGCGACACCGCCGACTCGCTCATCGAATAGCGCTTCACGACGTTGTTCGAATCGAACAGCACGACCAGTTCCTTCTTCTGGCCGCTCGCGCTGGAGCCGAACAGGTTCACGACCGGAATGAAATTGACCGCGTCGCCGTGCATCTTGGTCAGAATCGGCGCCAACGCGCGACTCGTCTTTCTATCGGTAAAAACCCAGCAAATCTTTAATGCGCGCGCCGAACGCGCCCCCGGCCGCCTGTCGCACCGGCCGTCGTTCGTTGTACCATCGCAGGCAATTCGACCGCATCGCATCCCATGAGAATTCTCGGCATCGACCCCGGCCTGCGCGTGACCGGCTTCGGCGTGATCGAGCGCCACGGCCATCAGCTCACGTACGTCGCGAGCGGCGTGATCCGGACCGCGAACGCCGACCTGCCCAGCCGCCTCGGCACGATCTTCGAAGGCGTCGCGACGCTGATCCGCGAACACGCGCCCGACCAGGCCGCCATCGAAAAAGTGTTCGTCAACGTGAATCCGCAATCGACGCTGCTGCTCGGCCAGGCGCGCGGCGCGGCGATCTGCGGGCTCGTGTCGGGCGGCGTGCCGGTCGCCGAATACACGGCGCTGCAATTGAAGCAATCCGTGGTCGGCTACGGCCGCGCGACGAAAGAACAGATGCAGCAAATGGTCGTGCGCCTGCTGAATCTTTCCGGCGTGCCCGGCACCGATGCCGCCGACGCGCTCGGCATGGCGATCTGCCACGCGCACGGCGGCGACACGCTCGCGGCGCTCGGCGGCATTGCGCCCGCACTCGCGAAGAAGGGCCTGCGCGTGCGGCGCGGACGGCTCGTCGGCTGACGCGGGCGCAACGGGCGCGCGGATTGGGCGTGCGCACCGGCCGCGCGAATCGGGCGCGCGATCGACGCTCACGCACCCGCCCCCGACGAACCGCTCCCCGCCGCCGCGCCACGCTCCGCTACACTCTCGCTTTCCCCATCACGTGAACCCGCCATGATCGGTCGCATCGCCGGCGTCCTGCTGGAAAAGAATCCGCCGCACCTGCTCGTCGACTGCAACGGCGTCGGCTACGAGGTCGACGTGCCGATGAGCACGTTCTACAACCTGCCCGCCACCGGCGAAAAGGTCGTGCTGCTCACGCAGATGATCGTCCGCGAGGACGCGCACCTGCTGTACGGCTTCGGCACCGCGCAGGAGCGCGCGACGTTCCGCGAGCTGCTGAAGATCAGCGGCATCGGCGCGCGGATGGCGCTCGCGGTGCTCTCCGGCATGAGCGTGCACGAGCTGTCGCAGGCGGTCACGCTGCAGGACGCGGCGCGCCTCACGCGCGTGCCCGGCATCGGCAAGAAGACGGCCGAACGCCTGCTGCTCGAACTGAAGGGCAAGCTCGGCGCGGACCTCGGCGCGATGGCGGGTGCGGTGTCCGCATCCGATCACGCGAACGACATCCTGAACGCGCTGCTCGCGCTCGGCTACTCGGAGAAGGAAGCGCTCGCGGCGATCAAGAACGTGCCGGCGGGCACCGGCGTGTCCGAGGGGATCAAGCTGTCGCTGAAGGCGCTGTCGAAGGCGTAAGCGCGACGGCGCGCAGCCGCGCTCTCGCGGCGCACCGCACGCCGGCCGTCATCGCGCACGCGGCGACACGACGGACGCCGAAGCGCGCCGCCGCGGCCGCTGCGCCGCGACTCCACGGCCGCGGGACGACCGGCGGCTTGACCGGCGTTACAATCGTCGAATGATCGAAACCGACAAACTCGCCGCCGAACGCGTGATCGCCGCCACGCCCGCCTCACCGAACGAGGAGGTGTTCGAGCGCGCACTGCGTCCGCGCCAGCTCGACGAATACGTCGGCCAGGAAAAGGTGCGCGGCCAGCTCGAAATCTTCATCGAGGCCGCGAAACGCCGCGCCGAACCGCTCGACCACGTACTGCTGTTCGGGCCGCCGGGTCTCGGCAAGACGACGCTCGCGCACATCGTCGCGCGCGAAATGGGCGTCAATCTGCGGCAGACATCGGGCCCCGTGCTCGAACGCGCGGGCGACCTCGCCGCGCTCCTGACCAACCTCGAACCGAACGACGTGCTGTTCATCGACGAGATCCACCGGCTGTCGCCGGTCGTCGAGGAGATCCTGTACCCGGCGCTCGAGGACTACCAGATCGACATCATGATCGGCGAAGGGCCGGCCGCGCGCAGCGTGAAGCTCGACTTGCAGCCGTTCACGCTGGTCGGCGCGACGACGCGCGCCGGCATGCTGACGAACCCGCTGCGCGACCGCTTCGGCATCGTCGCGCGGCTCGAGTTCTACAACGCCGACGAACTCGCGAAGATCGTGCGCCGCTCGGCGTCGCTGCTCGGCGCGCAGATCCATCCGGACGGCGCGCTCGAAATCGCGCGCCGCTCGCGCGGCACGCCGCGGATCGCGAACCGTCTGCTGCGACGCGTGCGCGACTACGCGGAAGTGAAGGCGGACGGCAACATCACCGCGCCGGTCGCCGATGCCGCGCTGAAGATGCTCGACGTCGATCCGGTCGGCTTCGACCTGATGGACCGCAAGCTGCTCGAAGCGATCCTGCACAAGTTCGACGGCGGCCCGGTCGGCATCGACAATCTCGCGGCCGCGATCGGCGAGGAGCGCGATACGATCGAAGACGTGCTGGAGCCATATCTGATCCAGCAGGGCTACCTGCAGCGCACGCCGCGTGGTCGCGTCGCGACGCTGCTCACCTGGCGCCACTTCGGGCTTGCCGCGCCGGATGCGACCGGCCCGCGCAACCTGTGGGACGCCGACGCCGGCTGACGCGCAGCGTCTTTTTCCCGCCATGTCCGAACAGCACGCAGGCCGCCGCCACGACGCTCCCGAGCCGCAAGGGCTCGTCGCGCAGGCCGTGCAGCGCCTGCGGATGGCGCTCGCGGAAAGCGTCACGCACCTGACGACCGGCAGCGGCCCGCGGCTCGACTACTCGTCGCCGCCGGGCGACCCGGGCCTCTTCGGCCCCGACGCCGTCTGCTGGAAGGTGCATGCCGACTTCGCGTCGATGATGGCGGGCGGCATCAGCGCGCTGTTGCTGCAGGCGCTGCATCCGCTCGCGCTCGCGGGCGTCTGGGACCATTCGACGTTTCGCGAGGACATCCTCGGGCGGCTGCGCCGCACCGCCACCTTTATCGCCGGCACGACGTACGGCAGCCGCGAAGACGCGCTCGCGCTGATCGAGCGCGTGAAGCGGATTCATGTCGGCGTGACGGGTGTTGCGCCGGACGGCAGGCCGTATCGCGCGGACGATCCCGCGCTGCTGACGTGGGTGCACGTCGCGGAGGTGTCGAGCTTTCTCGCCGCGCATCTGCGCTATGTGAATCCGTCGCTGCCCGCTGCCGCGCAGGATCAGTACTACGCGGAGACCGCGCAAATCGCGAAGCGGCTCGGCGCGACCGACGTGCCCACGTCACGCGCGGAGATCGACGCGTATCTGCTCGCGATGCAGCCCGAACTGCTGGCGAGCGAGCGCACGCGCGAAGTCGTGAGGGTGCTGATGAACGCGCCCGCGCCGCGCCCGGCGATGCGGCCGGCCGGCGCGCTGTTGCGCCAGGCCGGCATCGATCTGCTGCCGCCGTGGGCGCAGCGCATGCTCGGCTTCGATCGGTTTGCCGGCGTGCGTCGGCTCGTCGTGCAGCCGGGCATGCGCACGGTGGCGCCGGTGTTGAGATGGGCGCTCGTCAACGGCGTGTCGAGGCGCGCGAGACGGCGCGCGGCGGCAGCGCCGGATTCGCGCTGATGGGCGCATACAGATGCGCGATTCGTCGCCGCGCGCACGCCGCCATGGTGGCGGCGTCGGCACCGGCGACGCAGGGGCGACCGCAAAAGCCGGTCACCGCTGCACATTGAACGTCACCGCGAAACGTCACGGCTGCGGCACGTGCAACGCCCCATCAGCCGTCGACAGCACCGCTTCCTGTTCGCGTTCCGATTCGCCGCGCGCGTCGCTCGCGCCGTTCGAAAACGGCAGTTCCGGCTTCATCCGGAAGCTCAGCAGCACGCCGCAGACCATCACGCCGACCGACAGCGCGAACGTCAGATTCCAGTTGTGCAGACGATCGGCGATGAAGCCGGCGATCACCGGGCTCACGATGGCCGCGGTGAAACCGTTGCCGCTCATGATCCCGCTCGCCGTGCCGGAGCGGTCGTACGCGATGTCCATCGGAATCGCCCACATCGGGCCGATGTTCATTTCGTTGAAGAACATCGCCGCGGCGAGGAAGATCAGCGAGATCATCGGATCGTGCAACAGGATCACGGGCACGAGCGACAGCCCCGTCAACGCCATGCAGCCGGCCACGAGGTAGCTGCGCGCGAGCTTCACGTTGCCGGTCCTGCGCAGCAGGCGGTCGCTCACCATGCCGCCGGCGAGATCGCCGATCACGCCCGCGACGAACACGCCCGACGTGAACACGACGGCCTTCTTGATGTTCAGATGGAACGTATGCATGAAGTACAGCGGCATCCAGTCGAGCATCAGCCACAGGATCCAGTTGTAGCAGAAGTACACGGCCGAAATCGGCGCCATCCGCTTATAGAGGCGCATCCAGGTGCCGCGCGGATCGACCGGCCGGGTCTTCGGCGGCGGCAGGATGTCGAGTTCGGCGCGCGTGATGCGCGGGTGATCGGCGGGGCGCTCGGTGTAGGTCAGATACCAGACGACCAGCCACACCGCGCTCATCGCGCCCAGCATGAAGAACGAAAAGCGCCAGTTGAACGCGGTCATCAGCGCGAGGACGAGCATCGGCGCGACCGCATTGCCCAACCGCGCGGACGAGTGCGTGATGCCCTGCGCCATCCCGCGCTTGTCGCGGGCGATCCACGAAGCCATCGCGCTCGTCGATGCGGGGAACGTCGCGCCTTCGCCGAGACCGAGCAACAGGCGCGCCGCGATCAGCGAAAAGAAGCCGCCTGCCATGCCGGTCAGCGCGGTGGCCACGGCCCAGATTCCGGCGCACGCCAACAGCGTGCGACGCGCGCCGAAGCGGTCGCTCACCCATCCGCCGATGAACTGGAAGATCACGTACGGATACGCAAACGCCGAGAAGATCACGCCGAGTTCCGTGTTGCTCAGACCCAGTTCGCTCTTGAACTGCCCGGCCGCGGTACTGATGTTGACGCGATCCACATAGGTAATGAAATACATCAGGCACAGCATCACCAGCACGCCGGTGGTGGCCTTCATGGACAGCCGTTTCATGTCGTCTCCGATATCGTTTATGTTCTTGCGCGACGCGTTGCCGTCGCGCATGCAGTCCTGAACGTTCAGCCCTTCGACGTTCCCGCGCCGAACGCCGCGACCGCGTCGCGGAACCGCTGGCTGCCGTACACCGCGTCGACGAGATCGTCGTCTTCGAGGCTCTGCTCGATCACGATCCGCCGCAGGCTTTCCTTCACCGCATGCTGGGTGACGGGCGACAGCGCGACGAGCCGCTCGGCCAGCGCAACGGCCGCAGGGCCGACCTGTTCTTTCGCCGTCACGTCGTACACGTAGCCGCACGCCTGCGCTTCGGCGGCGCCGAGGAAGTCGGACAGCAGCAGCATCTTCTTCACGCGCGGCACGCCGAATGCAGCGACCAGACGCGCGAGGTTGCGCGACGACAGCGTGTTCGACAGCGTCTTCGCGATCGGCGCGCCGAAGCGCGACGCATCCGAGCAGATCCGGAAATCGCACGCGGTGGCGATCGCCAGTCCGCCGCCGACCGCCCAGCCGTCGATCACCGCGACCGTCGGCATCGGAATGCGCTCGACCGCGCTGATCACCTGCTCGACGAGCGCCTCGTATTCGACGCCCTGGCGGCCTTCCGTGAAGTCGCGGAAGTAGTCGATGTCGGTGCCGGATATGAACGACTTGCCGCCCGCGCCGCGCATCACGATGCAACGCACCGAGTCGTCGCCGCAGCACTGTTCGATCAGCGCGAGCAACGTCTCGTACATCGGAATCGACATCGCGTTGTGCCGCTCGGGGCGGTCGATCACGATCTGCGCGACGGCGTGAGTCAGACGTTCCAGCCTGACCTTGTCACCTGACGATTCGCTCATTTCGCGGCCCCGTTGATCTCGGCATACAGCTCGTCGTTGTGCTCGCCGAGCAGCGGCGGATGGCGTCGCACGCGCTGCGGCGTACCGAGCATCTTCACCGGGAAGCCGATGTTCTTCACCTTGCCTTCGATCGGATGGTCGATCTCCATGCACATGCGGCGGTACTGCGCGTGTTCGCTGCCGAACGCTTCGGGGTACGACAGGATCGGACCGGCGGGAATGCCCGCGGCCAGCATCGTGTCGATCCACTCTTCGCAGTCGCGCTGCGCGAACGACGTCTCCAGCAATTCGATCAGCGCTTCGCGGTTTTTCAGGCGCAGCGAAACGGTTTCGTACTCGGGATGCTTCAGCAGATCGGGGCGTTCGAGCAGTTCGCAAAGACGCGTCCACAGCTTCTGGTTCGTCGCACCCATCACGAAGTAGCCGTCGCGCGCCTTCACTGCCTGATACGGCGCGCTCATCTTGTTGCTCGTGCCGAGCGGCGTCGGCTCGACACCGGTCCCCCAGTAGTCCGACATGTCCCAGATCGAAAAGGCCATCGCCGAATCGAACAGCGACGCATCGATGTGCTGCCCTTGCCCGGTCTGCTGCGCGCCGATGTAGGCGGCCAGCACGCCGTACGCCGCGAACAGCGCACAGCCGATGTCGGCGACCGGCACGCCGGCCTTCACCGGCTTGCCGCCCTTGTAGCCGGTCACGCTCATCACGCCGGACATGGCCTGCGCCATCAGGTCGAAGCCCGGACGTTGCGACCACGGACCGCTCTGACCGAAGCCGGAGATGCTCGCGTACACGATCTTCGGATTGATTTCGCGGATCGTCTCGTAGTCGATCCGCAGACGCTGAACGACGCCCGGCCGATAGTTCTCGACGATCACGTCGGCCGTCTTCGCGAGCTTGTAGAAGAACTCGCGCCCTTCGTCGGTCTTCAGGTCCAGCGCGACCGAGCGCTTGTTGCGGTTCATGTTGAGAAAGCCCATGCTGTCCGGGCCTTTCATCTTGAAGCCCATTGCGCCGCGCGTCTGGTCGCCTTCCGGGGGTTCGACCTTGATGACGTCCGCGCCGAGGTCGGCGAGCATCATGCAGGCGAACGGGCCAGCCATCACCTGGCTGACATCGAGCACACGAATGCCTTGCAGCGGCAACGGCCGGCTGTTCGTGTCCGCGTCACTGGACTGGGCTTGTGCGTGGGATTGGGTCATGTCGTCTCCTGTTTTTTGCCGGCGGCGGCGCCGTTCGCGCTGTCCCAGGGGGCTCGCGAACCGCCGCGTCGTGCGAAAGGCGGCCGTCATCGCGGCGCCACGTTACCGTGCGTGAACTGTCGCGCACGCGAGAAGCCTTCGCAAGCATGCGCCGGTCATATCTGGTTTCGCAAACGACGAAGGGGGTATGCGTCCGGTAGAAACGTCGAACGCGAATGGCCGCGCAAGCCGGGCCTCAGTGACCGGTCAGGAGCCGCGGGTCGGTGAGCGCGGCCTCGACGTTGCGCAGCGTTTGCGCCTGCGCGTGCCCTTCGACGCAAGACAGCACGTAGCTGCGCTGATGCCAGTCGCCGTCGAGTTCGGCGACGCTGAGACCGTCTTCGGGACGGAAGCTGCGCAACACGCCGGGCGGCATCAGCCCGACGCCGAGGCCGTGCCGCACGATCGCCAGCATCGTGTCGAAGCCGCTGACCAGATAGTCGTGATCGAAGCGGCGACCGCGGCTTTGAAACGCGCGTTGCACGGCGGCGAGGATCGCCGAGCCCTTGCCGAGACTCACGAGCGGGAGATCGAGCAGCGCGTCGAGCGTGACGGGCTGCGGTCCCAGCTGAAAATGCGCGCGGCTGTACACGAGCACGAGCCGGTCCTCGCGATAGGGTTTTTTCGGCAGATCGAGAAAGCCGCTTTTCTTTTCGTAGATGCCGATGTCGATCACCTTGTCGCGCAGCATCTGCTGCACGATGCGGCTGTTTTCCTCGACGATCTTCAGCGAAATGCCGGGCCACGTGCGCTGGATTGCGGCGATTTCCGCGGCCAGGAATTCGATGATCACGGCTTTCGGCGCACCGATCACGATGCGTCCGTCGAAGCCGCTCACGAGCGCTTGCGCGTCGCTCGTGAGCCGGTCGACGAGCGTGTCCATCTGCTGCAGATAGCCGAGCAGCTTGCTGCCGGATTCGGTCACTTCGACGCCGTGCGGCACGCGCCGGAAGAGCCTCGTGCCGAGCTGCTCTTCGAGGTCCGTCACGCGCCGCGACGCCGCCGCCACGGCAAGCCCGAGCCGGTTTGCCGCGCGCGAGATGCTGCCCTCTTCGACCATCGCGACGACGAGACGAACGGTGGTGGTGTCGACTTTCATGGGGTGTGAATCAGATTCCGCTACAGAGGGTCGACGCGTTCAGCTAGTTGCCGGTCGACCTGTTTTCGCTTCTTCCAGGAGACGTAGATCAGCGCAAGTGCGCCGACCGGCAACATCATGAACATCACGGACAACGTCAATAGCATACCGTCAGTGTTCCTGTTGTCGGTCGTTCGCCGGTCCAGCACCGAGCGAGAGGGATTCGCAGGATCATAGTAGACGGGCACAATGCTGCCGTCGAAGCGCGATTGAGCGCCAAGCATGGCCTCGTCCCAGCTCGGATACCAGTGAGCGTTGAATCCCCCCGGCAGGGCCATGCTCTGGCTCTGATAGGTCTGACCGCCAACAGAGTAGGTGTACGCCCACACGGGTGACCAGCTCTGACCTCCGTTCTTTCGCTGTGTTGATCGCAGCGAGTTCCCTACGATCGTCGCATTCGTCATCAGCCAATGCTGTTCGTCCCGCGCAAGCCGCCGGGAATGAATGACCGTTTGGAAAAGCTGGCCGCCCAGGTACGCGATCCAGATCGACATGCCCAGCGTATAGATCATGCCAACCATGGTTGGCTTCTTTGCTTGTACCCCACCCGGTGTGGCTGTTTCAGTGGACTGGCTGGCCTGCTGCTTTCGGCGTATCGCAAATGCGATCGCCATGAGCGCCGCAAAGGCAAATACGATCTCGAGAATATTAATGCGCCAGTGTTCCCTGAGCGCCAGCCTGACGACGGAGAGCACCAGCGCGAGACAGACAAGTACTACGCGCGGCGCAGACATGTTTCTCAGGGACATTCTTACCCCTTTCTTTTATTTGGTAGATGCGTTGTGTGGTATCGGCCCGTCGCTGTCGTCGGTGGAAACGTTCTTCTTTCGAAAGCGCCGATAGCCCGATTGTCGCCAATCGGAATGTCTCAGTCCAATGACCGGCTGTAGCCGACCATAGCCTGTCCGTCACTTATCCCCGGAAAGATCCGCGAAAGGCAAAAAAAAACGGCCCTTTCGGGCCGTGAACCGCTCCGGTCTTCTGGTCAGACTGCAGCGTTAGTGTTCGGCTTACAGACTGAATGCGAAAATCATGCAAGCCTATCGGGCGTCGATGGCGCTTTTCACGTTCGGATCGAAGTGCTTGCGGTACCAGTTGGCCATTGCCTGCATCTCGCGAGCTCCTGGCGGTCTCTTTCCCCCGCCAATAATTTCGGCGCATGCAGCAGTCACGGCGACGAGAATCCTTGCCGCCTCCGGGACGTACGGACTGTCGATTCCCTCTTCATGCCGTTGCCGGATAACGGTGTAGCGTACGCTCTCGGGCAATGTCCACGCACTCACGAGGAAATCTTGAAGGCTTACTTGCTGCCCATTGACCGCGACGGTGCGTCCACGGTGCTCTTCCGCATAGCCAGCTAATTCCAGCGCCTCGCAGCTATCGATTGCGGCGTTCAGTACGTCGCGTATCAAACTCCAATCGGTTGCCATACGCCCCCTTTCACGAAAAAGTCGTTGCATTAGCCATGTGCTCTTGCCGAGTGCACGCAGGTTGTCGGCGATCGCCGGTTTTCAGTCGAGCCGCGGGCCGGGTCGCAGGCTATCCGCAAACGCCCTATGGAATCCGCGAAGAGAAAAAAAAGCGGCCCTTCCGGGCCGCCCTCACACATCGCGCGAGCAGCAGGCAACAACGAAACGCCCGCCGCCCGCCAGAGCCATCCGCTCCCTTTACATCTTCACCACATCCAGCAGCGTCTTCTTCCCTGCCTTGAAGTCGTACAGCGAGATCACGCCGTGCTGCAGATCGCCGTGCGAATCGAACGTCGTCGTGCCGATCACGCCGTTGTAGCTCGTCGACGGCATCGCCGCGAGCACCTTCGACGGTTCCGTCGAGTTCGCGCGCTTCATCGCGTCGACGACGATGTACACCGCGTCATACGTGAACGGCGCATCGAATTCGATCCCGTGGCCGAAACGCTTCACGTACTTCGCCTGGAACGCCGCCCCGCCCGGCATCTTTTCGAGCGCCATGCCCGCCTGCGAGCACACGACGTTGTCCGCGGCCGCGCCCGCAAGTTGCGGCAGCGTGTCGACGCAGACGCCGTCGCCCGACAGCACCTTCGCACGCAAACCAAGCTGCTTCGCCTGCCTCGCGAACGGGCCGCCGGTGGCGTCCATACCGCCGTACATGATCGCGTCCGGGTTCTCGCCCTTGATCTTCGTGAGAATCGCGCGGAAATCCACGGCCTTGTCGCTCGTCGCGTCATGCGACACGACCTTCAGACCCAGCGACTTTGCAGTCTTCTCGAACTCGTTCGCGAGACCCTGGCCGTACGCGGTCGAATCGTCGACAACGGCGACCGTCTTCACATTCATGCCCTTCGCCGCGTAGTTCGCAAGCGCCGGACCTTGCTGCGCGTCGGTCGCGACGACGCGATACGTCGTCTTGAAGCCCTGCAGCGTGTACGCGGGGTTCGTCGACGACGGCGAGATCTGCACGATGCCCGCATCGCTGTAGATCTTCGACGCCGGAATCGACGCGCCCGAGTTCAGATGGCCGATCACCGCGACGACCTTGTCGTCGACGAGCTTCTGCGCGACCTGCGTCGCCTGGCGCGGGTCGGCGTCGTCGTCCTGCGCGTCGAGCGCGAGCGTGACTTTCTGCCCGTTGATCGTCAGGCCCTTCGCGTTGATCTCTTCGACCGCGAGGCGTGCGCCGTTTTCATTGTCCTTGCCGAGGTGGGCCGAACCGCCCGTCAGCGGCCCGACGTGGCCGATCTTCACGACCTGATCGGCGCTGGCGCCCGTCGACATCGTTGCGAACGCGACGACCGCCGCGCTGACCGGCAACAGCTTGTGAAGCTTGAACATCATCCGAATCTCCTGCATCTGATCTCTATAACGACTTTCGTACCGTACTTTTCGGGGTTTCCCGCGTCGGCGGGCCCAAGATAGTAACAGCATCGAAAGCCGCGGTGTCAGCCGCTGGAAAGATTGGGTGCGCTAACTGAATCGATGCCCGGCGCGAGCGATTCAGCGGCCGGTCGTCGTCAGACGAAGGCCGTCGTCGCTGCTTTCGCCGTCGAGGTGGCTCACGTCGGCCCACGACACGATCTTCGCCTGGGTCACGTAGCCGTCGGTGTCGAAGTCGACCACGTTGACGCTCGCGTTCAGAAGCGGCCATTCGCGCCGCACGTCGAGCGCGAGGCCGTGCGCGAAGCGATAGATGCAGTCGAGCACGCCGCCGTGCGTCACGCACGCGACGCGCCCGTCCGGATACGCGGCGAGCACCGGCTCCACCGCATGCAGCACGCGGTGATAGAACTCGAGATGCGATTCGCCGTCGGGCGGCGCGAACTCGGCGTCGCGTGTCTTCCACTGCGCGTATTCGGCGGGAAACTGCGCGGCGATGCCGTCGGCGTCGAGCCCCTGAAAGCACCCGTAATGGCGCTCGCGAAAGCCCGCTGCCGGCTGCACCGCGAGGCCCAGCGCGTCGGCCATCGGCTGCGCAGTCTGCCGTGCGCGCGCGAGGTCGCTCGACACGATCGCGTCGAGCCGCAGCCCGTCGCGCGCGGCGTCGGCGAAACGCGCGCCGAGCCGTTGCGCCTGCTCGACGCCGGTCGATGCGAGCGGAATGTCGAGATGTCCCTGGATGCGCTTGTCGCGGTTCCAGTCGGTTTCGCCGTGGCGGATGAAGAGGATCTGGGTCGTCATGGACGCGAACAGGAAAAGGTGACAAGACGCGCGGCGCGCAACGCGCCGCGCGGACGGATCGCAAATCAGCTACGCGCCTGCAGCCAGAACGTGACCGGCCCGTCGTTGACGAGCGACACCTGCATTTCGGCGCCGAATTCGCCGGTCTCCACGACCGGATGCTTCGCACGAGCCGCCGCGACGAAATAGTCGAACAGGCGCCGCCCTTCGTCGGGCGGCGCAGCCGGCGTGAAGCTCGGACGCAGGCCGCTGTTCGTGTCGGCGGCGAGCGTGAACTGCGAGACGAGCAGCAGCCCGCCCGCCGTCCCTGCCCCGTCGATGTTCTGCACGGGCAGATTCATCTTGCCCGCCGCATCGCTGAACACGCGGTAGCCGAGCACCTTCGCGAGCAGGCGATCCGCGACTGCGTCGGTGTCGCCGCGTTCCGCGCACACGAGCGCGAGCAGCCCCGCGCCGATCGCACCGGTCACGCGGCCGTCGACGCTCACATCGGCGCGGCGCACGCGCTGGATCAGCGCGATCATCGGGCGGCCTCGCGGGCGACGGCGCTCGCGCGCGCCACCTTCGCTGTCGGCGTCATGAGCATCACGCGCCGAGCGTCACGCGCGCAAAACGGCGTTTGCCGACCTGCACGACGTATTCGCCCGCATCGACCTTCAGGCCCTTATCGGAGATCGTTGTGCCGTCGATCTTCACGCCGCCCTGCTCGACGTTGCGCAACGCCTCGCTCGTCGACGGCGCGAGTCCCGCCTGCTTCAGCAGCTGGCCGATCGCGAGCGGCGCGCCCGCGAGCGTCACCGACGGAATGTCGTCCGGCACGCCGCCCTTCGCGCGATGGTCGAAGTCTTCGAGCGCGCGTTCGGCGTCCGTCTGCGAATGGAAGCGCGCGACGATCTCCTGCGCGAGCATCACCTTGAAGTCGCGCGGATTGCGTCCGCCTTCCGCTTCGCGCCGGAAGCCTTCGATCTCGCTCATCGGCCGGAAAGACAGCAGTTCGAAGTAGCGCCACATCAGCGTGTCCGAAATGCTCATCAGCTTGCCGAACATGTCGGACGGCTTCTCGCTGATGCCGACGTAGTTGTTCTTCGACTTCGACATCTTGTCGACGCCGTCGAGCCCTTCGAGCAGCGGCATCGTCAGGATGCACTGCTGCTCCTGCCCGTACTGCTTCTGCAGTTCGCGGCCGACGAGCAGATTGAACTTCTGGTCGGTGCCGCCGAGTTCAAGGTCGGCGTTCAGCGCGACCGAGTCGTAGCCCTGCATCAGCGGATACAGGAACTCGTGGATCGAGATCGGCACGCCGCCCTGGAAGCGCTTCGTGAAGTCCTCGCGCTCCAGGATGCGCGCGACGGTGTAGCGCGACGCGAGCTTGATCATCCCGTCGGCGCCGAGCGGCATCGACCATTCGCTGTTGTAGCGGATCTCGGTCTTTTCGCGGTCGAGCACGAGCGACGCCTGATCGAAATACGTCTTCGCGTTCGATTCGATCTGCTCGCGCGTGAGCGGCGGACGCGTCG